>MDSV01028760.1_pt1 | contig 12398 bp, 12 predicted proteins | sample 810851 | NCBI WGS metagenome assembly MDSV01 (sample SAMN05326640, study PRJNA326480) | marine metagenome | isolation source: seawater | place: Atlantic Ocean: North East | collected 2012
AATCATAAATAAGATTGAATATTTTGGCATAACAGAAACAAGTCCACCATAAGTTTTAATTAATCTAGAGTACATACGCTCATAAATTACCCCAACACAAAAAAACAATGCAGCCGACACAAGCCCGTGACTTATCATTTGGAATATACTTCCTTCAATACCTTGTTGTGTAATCGTAAAAATACCTAAAGTAACATAACCCATATGAGCTACAGAAGAGTATGCTATCAACTTTTTCATATCATCTTGCATTAGGGCAACTAGAGATGTGTAAATAATTGCAATTAAACTCAACGCATAAATTAATGGTGTAAATAATTCAGATGCTAATGGAAATAAACCTAGGGAAAATCTTATAAAACCATATCCAGCCATCTTTAATAAAATAGCAGCTAGTAGTACAGATCCTGCCGTTGGAGCTTCTACATGAGCATCTGGCAGCCAGGTATGAACAGGCCACATAGGTGTTTTGACTGCAAATGAGCTAAAGAATGCTAACCATAATAAGTTTTGGTATTTAGCATCTATGCCTAATTCATATAGTTTAATTATATCCGTTGTACCGGAGATCCAATAAATTGAAATTATAGCAACTAACATTAAAACTGAACCAAGTAATGTATATAAAAAAAATTTAAAAGCAGAGTAAACTCTTCTTGTTCCTCCCCAAATTCCAATAATTAAAAACATAGGAATTAATCCCGCTTCAAAAAATAAATAGAAAACAACTAAATCAAGTGAACAAAAAACACCTATCATCAAGCTTTCCATCACTAATATAGCAATAAGAAAATCTCTTAACCTATTTTTAATTGTACTGTTAACAGATATTATACAAAGTGGTGCAATAAATGTTGTTAAAATAATAAATAAAATTGATATTCCGTCTATTCCGACTTTGTAATTGATAAATCCTTTTAACCACTCTCTATCTTCAACGAATTGAAAGCTAGATGTCGTAGGATCAAACAAGAACCATAAATAAATTGATATTAAAAAATTTACAAAAGAAGTAAATAAAGCAACATATTTGCCTGTATTTGATTTTTTATCTTTTGAGAACAACAAAAATAAAGCTCCGATTGTTGGTAGAAGAATTAAGGATGATAAAATTGGAAAATTCACTAATTTAAAATAAAATAGGTTAATAATGCAGAAAAACCAATCAAAATCATAAATGCATAGTGATAGATAAATCCACTTTGAAATTTACTAGCTTTTAATGATAAATTTTTAATTAACGATGAAACACCATCAGGTCCAAATTTATCAATAATTTTAACATCAACAATTCTCCAAAAGAAAAGACCAAATTTTTTTGAAGATTGAACAAAAATAACATCATATAATTCATCAAAGTACCATTTATTAATTAAAAAATTATATAAGGGTTTATTCATTAGAACAAATTGATTTGGTATTTCTTTATTTTTCACAAACAAATAGTAGGATACTGGTATAGAAAATAGCACAAGTAATGGTGTTATTAAGATAACCCATAATGGAGGGTGATCAGTACTTAATGGAATTAAAAATTTAATTGACTCTCCCCAAAAGCTATTTTGCTCTCCATGAAAAATAAATAAATCTTTAAATAAAAATCCTGCAAAGATTGCTCCTATAGAAAGTATTATCAATGGCAAGAGCATTATCAAAGGGGACTCGTGCATTTCCTCAATTTTAAGATTTTTATTGTTATATGATCCATGAAATGTTTTAAAAATTAATCTCCAAGAATATATTGAAGTTAATAAAGCGGTTAAAATTCCAACACCAGCAGCGAAATAACCAACTGTATTACCTCTAAGATAAGCAAACTCAATAATTGCATCTTTTGAATAAAAGCCTGAAAGAAAAGGAAAGCCTGTTAGAGCAAGTGTCCCAATAATCATTAAAATCCATGTATAAGGTAGCTTTTTATATACTGCTCCCATTTGATTAATATCTTGTTCATCTTTAAAAGAATGAATTACAGATCCTGATCCCAAGAAAAGTAGGGCTTTAAAGAAAGCATGTGTAAATAAATGAAACATAGCGACATTATATGCGCCTACTCCAGCTGCAAAGAACATATAACCTAATTGACTACATGTAGAATATGCAATTATCTTTTTTATATCAGTTTGAACAAGTGCAATTGTAGCTGCAAAAAAAGCTGTGGACATCCCAACTATAGTAATAATATTCAAAGCTAATTGAGAATATTCAAAAATTGGAGAACATCTAACAACCAAAAAAACTCCAGCTGTAACCATAGTAGCTGCATGAATTAAAGCAGATACAGGTGTTGGACCTTCCATAGCGTCAGGCAACCAAGTATGTAAAAAAATTTGTGCAGATTTACCCATAGCTCCCACAAATAAAAGTATACAAATTAAATCTATTGCTTTTAAATGTATTCCAAGAAACAATAATTCTTTATCAATAATTTCAGGGATTTTATCAAATACTTCAGAATAGTTTAATGTTCCAAAAATATAAAAAATTAAAAAAATACCTAATGCAAAACCAAAATCTCCTACTCTGTTTACTACAAAAGCTTTTATTGCAGCGGCATTTGCTGTATCTTTTTTAAACCAAAAACCAATTAAGAAATATGAACAAAGACCAACACCTTCCCAGCCAAAAAATAATTGTAGAAAGTTATCTGCTGTTACTAAAGTTAACATTGCAAATGTAAAAAGAGATAAATAAGCCATAAATCTTGGTTTATGTGGATCATGTGCCATATAACCGATAGAATACATATGAACTAGTGAAGAAATTAAAGTAACAACAACAAGCATTACAGAAGACAAGGCATCAACTTTAATAGACCAATTAATATTTAAAGTTCCAGAGTTAATCCAAGTAGCGATAACAACATTACTTTCATAGCTATTAACAATAACTTGATAAAATAAAATTAAAGATAAAAAAGCAGAAATTAAAACAAACAAGCTTGTGATTATTTCAGAATTTCTATCACCAATATATTTTCCAAAAAAACCAGATATAATTGATGCTAATAATGGAAGAAATAATAATGCAATTTCCATGCTATCCTTTCAAACTATTTATCTCTTCAACTCTAATTGTGGATGAATTACGGTAATAAACAACTATTATTGCTAAACCAATAGCAGCTTCAGCTGCTGCTACAGTTAATATGAAGAGAGTAAAAATTTGACCAGTTAAATCATTTAAAAAAATAGAAAAAGCAACTAAATTAATATTAACTGCTAATAAAATAAGCTCAATACTCATTAATATTACAATGATATTTTTTCTATTTAAAAATATGCCTACGATACCAATCGTAAATATTATTGCACCTAATGTAAGATAATGTCCCAAACCAATATCAATCATCAATCTTAACTCCCTTATTTTTTTCAATTTCAATCATCTCTACACTGTCTGATCTTTCTCTAGATATTTGGTTGAAATAACTTTGGCTTTTAACTCCAGATTTTTTACTAAAAGTAAGAACAATTGCACCTATCATTGCAACTAACAGAATCATCCCACTTAATTGAAAAATATGAATATAGTCAGTATATATAACATAACCTATCGAATGAGTATTGGTTACATCCTTATTTATAGTTAGTGACATAGCAGTAATTAGATCTGGTTTGTACTTCCACCCTCCAATTACAATTATTAATTCAAAAAATATAATCATGCTGATAATAATACCTATTGGTATATGTTTTGAGCTTTCTCTGGAGCTAAACCACTGATTCTTTTGTTGTGCTACATTAAGCATCATAACTACAAATAAAAATAAAACTGCTACAGCTCCAACATAAACAATTAACATTATCATCCCTAAAAATTCTGCACCAATCATTATAAATAAGCATGAAATACTAATGAAATCTAATATTAAAAAGAAAACAGAATGAACGGTATTTTTTGATACAGTAACCATGATTGCAGAAATAATTGCAATTAAGGAAAAAGTATAAAAAAAAATTGAATGAGCTATCATAATAATTATCTATATGGCTTATCTGCTTTAATATTTGCAGCTAAAATATTTTCCCATCTATCACCATTGTCTAATAGTTTATCTTTATTATAATAAAGCTCCTCTCTAGTTTCAGTAGAAAATTCAAAATTAGGTCCTTGAACAATAGCATCAACTGGGCATGACTCTTCACAGAGACCACAATAAATACATTTCATCATATCAATATCATATCTAGTAGTCTTTCTGCTGCCATCCTCTCTTTCAGCAGATTCAATAGTAATTGCTTGTGCTGGGCAAACTGCTTCACATAATTTACAAGCAATGCACCTCTCCTCTCCATTAGGATATCTTCTTAGGGCATGCTCCCCTCTAAATCTTGGACTAATTTTACCTTTTTCAAAAGGATAATTAATAGTTTTCTTTGATTTAAAAAATTCTTTTAAAGCTAAAATTAAAGCGCTCAAAAAATCTAATAAAAAAATTGTTTTAAAAATTCTAGATATTTTCATAATTAAATATTTGGCAATTTGTCGAAATAAATTAAATAACTTGAAGTAAAAACAACCCAAGTTAATGATAAAGGTAAAAATATTTTCCAGCCAAGTCTCATTAATTGATCGTAACGATACCTTGGTACTATAGCTTTAACTAAAGCAAAAAGAATAAATAAAAACAATATTTTAAAAATTAACCATATAGCACCAGGTATAATAGTAAATGGGTAAATATTTATTGGTGATAACCACCCACCTAAAAATAGTATAGAACCCATTGCACACATTAATAATATATTTGCATATTCACCCAACCAAAACATTGCGTACATCATTCCAGAATATTCTGTTTGGTAACCAGCAACTAATTCCGCTTCAGCTTCTGGTAAATCGAAAGGAGGTCTATTTGTTTCTGCTAATGTTGAGATAAAAAAAATAACAAACATTGGAAATAAAGGAATTACAAACCAAATTTTTTTTTGTGCAATTACAATGTCGCTGAGGTTTAATGATCCTACGCACAATAAAACATTAATAATAATGACTCCAATAGAAACTTCATAAGACACCATTTGCGCTGCTGATCTTATTGCTCCTAGAAAAGGGTATTTAGAGTTAGAAGCCCATCCACCCATTATAATTCCATAAACTCCCAATGACGATACTGCAAATAAATAAAGTATCCCTACATTAATATCGGCTAAGACATATGTATCACTAATAGGAATTACAGCCCATGACATCAAAGCTAGAGTCATTGTGATAATTGGAGCTAATATAAAGATTACCTTATTAGAAGTTGAAGGGATAATTATTTCTTTAAATAAGTATTTTAAAGCATCTGCTAAAGACTGCAATAAACCGAAAGGTCCAACAACATTTGGGCCACGCCTTTTTTGCACAAAAGCCCAAACTCGTCGATCTAACCAAACTATCATTGCTACAGCAACTAAAACAGGTATTAATAAAAAGAGAATTTTATATGTTTCTAAAAAAATTATATTAATATAATCTAACATATCTATTTCTCTGTTCCTGTTGCTAAAAAGTTAATTTTTTCATTTCTGCAGTTGAGCATAGTTTTTGAAGAGCGAGCAATGACATTTGAATAATAATAATCAATATTATTAATCTCAATTTCTTCACTAATAAAATTTAAATCATTAACATTCAGAGATTTTTCAATTGATTTATTCTCTTTAAATAATTTTAAAAAGTTAAACATACTGCTTAAAAGTTCATCCTTATCGTTAAATAATTTTCTATGATTCATTACTTCAGCTAAATCATTTAATATTTGCCAATCTTCTTTAGCTTCACCTGGTGGGTATGTCGCTTTATAAGCTTTTTGTAATTTTCCTTCTAAATTTGTATAGTAACCATCTTGTTCAGTATAACTAGATCCCGGTAAAATAATATCTGCAATTTCGGCTCCTTTGTCACCATGGCTACCTTGATAAATTATAAACTCATTTTCTTTTTTAAATTTTAAACTATCTTGTCCTAATAAATAAACTATTTCATATTTGTGATCTTCTAAATTTATTAAAGTTTGATTTGAACCATCAATTGTATTAAAAATACCTAAATCAAGATTTCCAACAGTTGATGCATTTTCAGATATTATATTGAGAGAATTCCAATCTGTAGAAATTTTCTCATTTTGTTTTAAAAAAGATTTTATAGATTCAAAAATATATTTTCCTGATTTACTAGATAGCGCTGATTGACCAATAATTATTAATGGTTTTTTTGAAGATTTAATTATTTTTGATAAATCATGCTGATTTTCAACAATTGCTTTTATAGTATCTGTTTTGCCATCTAGATTATCATATGGATATGTCAAATCACCCATTTCATTTAAAGAGAATATCTTCATTTTATTTTTTAGATATGCTTTTCTTATTCTCGCATTTACAATTGTGGCTTCGTATCTTGGGTTTGAACTTATTAATAAAATAAAATCACTTTCCTCAATTCCATTTATTGAAGAATTAAAAATATAATTTTCTCTATTTTCTGGATTTATATAAGAATGATTATTTCTGAATTCTATATTTTTTGAATTAAGAGTTTTATTAAAAAATTCTTTAAATATATAGAGTGTTTCCATATTTGTTAAATCTCCTGTGAATCCACATATTTTAGAACTGTTAGTAGATTTAAATTTAACATTAATTATATTAAATACTTCCTTCCAGGACGCTTTCTCAAACTTATTATTATATTTAACATAAGGTGTATCTAATCTTTGATTTAATAATCCATCACATGCATAACGTGTTTTATCTGAAATCCATTCTTCATTAATATCTTCGTTAATTCTTGGCAGTATTCTTTTAACTTCCCAACCGTAGGTATCTACTCTAATATTTGAACCTACTGCATCCATTACATCTATTGTTTCTGTTTTTTTAAGTTCCCATGGTCTTGCCTCAAAAATATAAGGTTTTGAAGTCAATGCACCTACAGGACATAAATCTATAACATTTGCAGATAATTCAGATTGCATAGATTTTTCTAAATATGTTGTTATTTGCATATCTTCACCTCTACCTATTGCTCCAAGTTCTGGAACTCCTGCTATTTCTGTTGCAAATCTTATACACCTTGTACAATGTATGCACCTTGTCATCTGTGTTTTAATTAAAGGTCCCATATTTTTTTCTGGAACAGCTCTTTTATTTTCTTTATACCTAGATTTATCAACGCCATAAAACATTGATTGGTCTTGTAAATCACATTCACCACCTTGATCACATACTGGACAGTCTAAAGGATGGTTAGCTAATAAAAATTCCATAACTCCCTTTCTAGCTTTCTCAACTAATGGTGTATTTGTTTTTATAACCATTCCATCAGTAGCTGGCATTGCACAGGAGGCTATTGGTTTTGGTGACTTTTCCATCTCTACTAAACACATTCTACAATTACCTGCTATAGATAATTTTTCATGATAGCAAAACCTTGGAATTTCTACTCCTGCTTTTTCGCAAGCTTGTAATACAGTAAGACCTTCATCAATTTCTATATCAATATTATTAACTTTTAATTTAAACATTATCTTTATCTAATAAATGTTGATCAACTAAATATGGAATATCTTTTTTTTTATTAAACATTGGATTTATATTATTTCTTTTTTCAATTTCTTTTTTAAAGTGTCTTAATAATCCTTGAACAGGCCATGACGAACCTTCTCCAAATGCACAAATTGTATGACCCGCAATTTGATTTGTAACATCTCCTAACATGTCAATTTCATCTCTTGAAGCTTCACCGTTTGTCATTCTTTCAAGCATTCTCCACATCCAACCTGTTCCTTCTCTACAAGGTGTACATTGTCCACAACTTTCATGTTTATAAAATCTAGCAATTCTTGCCATACATTTAATAATATCTTGATCGTTATTAATTACGACTACTCCGGCTGTCCCAAGGCCACTTTTTTCGGTTATCAATGAATCAAAATCCATTGTGATGGTTTCACAGATATGTTTTGGCAATAAAGGCATTGAAGAACCTCCTGGGATGACTGCTTGCAAATTATCCCAACCACCGATAACTCCACCAGCATGGACTTCTATTAATTCTTTCAATGAAATACTCATTTCCTCTTCAACATTACATGGATTATTAACATTTCCTGATATACAAAAAATTTTTGTGCCTGTATTTTTATTTTTTCCTAATGAAGCAAACCATTTACCACCTTTTCTCAAAATAGTTGGTATCACAGCAATAGTTTCTACATTGTTAATTATTGTTGGACATCCATATAAGCCTATTAATGCTGGAAAAGGAGGTTTTAATCTTGGTTGGCCTTTCTTTCCTTCTATACTTTCTAATAATGCTGTTTCTTCACCGCAAATATATGCTCCTGCTCCATAGTGAATATAAATATCTAAATCCCAGCCAGTACCAGAAGCATCTTTTCCAATTAATTTTTTTTCATAAGCTTCATCTATTGCTGCTTGAAGTTTTTGACCATCTATAAAATATTCTCCTCTTATATAAATGTAACAAACATGAGCTTGAACTGCATAAGATGTTATTAAACAACCTTCAATTAACTTATGAGGTTCAAATCTTAATATATCTCTATCTTTACATGTTCCGGGTTCGGATTCGTCACCATTAATTACTAAATAATGAGGTCGAGAACCAACTTCCTTTGGTGCAAAGGACCATTTTAAACCTGTGGGAAACCCAGCACCACCTCTTCCTCTAAGTTCTGAAGTTTTAACTTCATTAATAATCCAGTCTCTACCCTTTTTAATCAGATCTTTAGTACCAACCCAATCACCTCTTTTTTTTGAAGCATTTATATCTGAACCTTTATCATTATATAAATTTTTAAATATTCTATCTTCATCCTTAAGCATTTTTTAAATCCATAAGTGTTTTTCTATTATTTTCAGGTTCATTATTAACACGTCCTCTGTATGAACCAGCTTTAGGTTTTTCACCATTTAAAACTTTATCTAAAATTTTTAATGTTTTTTCCTTATCTAAATCTTCATAATAATCATTGTTAATTTGCATCATTGGAGAATTTACACAGGCGCCTAGACACTCAACTTCTGTCCAAGAACAATTTTTATTTTTGGACAATTCATTTTGATTTTTTGATATTTTTTCTTTACAAGCTTCTATTAAATTATAAGCACCTCTAATCATACAAGGTGTAGTAGTGCAAACTTGTATAAAAAAATTTCCCACAGGTGATAAATTATACATTGTGTAAAAAGTTGCTACTTCATAAACTTTTATATAAGGCATATCTAAAAATTTAGCTATGTATTTCATTGCCACTAATGGAATCCAGTTATTATTTTGTCTTTGTGCTATATAAAGTAAAGACATAACAGCACTTTGTTGCTTACCTTTTGGATAATTTGCAACAATTTTCTTTGCCGCTTCTAATGATCTTGGATTAAATTCAAAATTTTTTGGTTGTTCTTTCGAAGGTCTTTTTAAACTCATCTATCAACCTCCCCAAATACAATATCTAATGAACCTAAAACTGCTGGCACATCAGCTAACATATGTCCTTTAATTAAATAATCCATAGCTTGCAAATGAGAAAAGCCAGGTGCCCTAATTTTACATTTATAAGGTTTATTAGAGCCATCTGAAATCAAATATACTCCAAACTCACCTTTTGGAGCCTCTACGGCTGTATAGATTTCATCTTTTGTTACACGATAACCTTCTGTAAAAAGTTTAAAATGATGTATCAAAGCTTCCATAGAATCTTTTAAATCATCTTTTGGTGGTGGGCTAATTTTTCCATCTAAAGATTTAATTGGCCCTTTTGGCATTAATGATAGGCATTGTTTTATTATATTTACACTTTCTTTCATTTCTTCTATTCTACACAAATATCTATCGTAACAATCTCCATTTTTACCAACCGGTATTTTAAAATCTATTTGATTGTAACAGTCATAAGGTTGAGATTTTCTTAAATCCCACGGAATACCAGATCCTCTCATCATTACTCCACTAAAAGAGTAATCTAAGACATCCTCTTTAGTTACTATACCTATATCGACATTTCTTTGTTTAAAAATTCTATTATCGGTTAATAATGTTTCAAGATTATCTATAGTTTTAGGAAATGTAGAACAAAATTCTTCAATATCATCATCTAATCCTCTAGGTAGATCTTGGTGTACTCCACCAGCTCTAAAAAAATTTGCATGTAATCTTGATCCAGAAACTCTTTCATAAAAAGTCATTAATGTTTCACGTTCCTCAAATCCCCAAAGAGATGGAGTTAAAGCCCCTACATCAAGCGCTTGGGTAGTAACATTTAAAATGTGGCTTAAAATTCTCCCAATTTCGCAAAAAATAACTCTTATAAATTGTGCTCTAATAGGAACTTCTATATTTAAAATTTTTTCAATAGCTAAAGCAAAAGCATGTTCTTGATTCATGGGAGCAACATAATCTAATCTATCAAAATATGGGACTGCCTGCATGTAAGTCTTATTTTCAATAAGTTTTTCAGTCCCTCTATGTAATAAACCAATATGTGGATCTGCTTTTTCAATAACTTCTCCATTAAGTTCTAATATTAATCTTAATACACCATGAGCTGCTGGATGTTGTGGACCAAAATTTAAACTTAAGGATTTAGTTTTTTTACTCATTATTATTTTTCGATTGTTCTTTAATATATTTTGTTCCTTCCCAAGGACTATCATAATCAAATTTTCTATAATTTTGTTCTAACTTGACAGGTTCATTAATTACTTTTTTTTTATCTTCACTATATCTAACTTCAGTGTGTCCAGTTAAAGGAAAGTCTTTTCTCAATGGATGACCTTCAAAATTATAATCAGTTAGTATCCTTCTTAAATCAGGATGATCTTTGAAATTAATACCATACATGTCAAAAACTTCTCTCTCCATCCAATTTGCGGATGGAAAAATTTTTGTTAACGAAGGCACAACTTCATTTGAATTTATTAAACTACTAATTAAAATTCTTTTATTAAATTCATGACTTAAAAGTAAATAAATCATTTTAAATCTCCTTGATTGATTTGGATAGTCCACAGCAGTGATGTCTATTAACTGTCTAAATCTTGTATCTTTATTATTTTTAAGAAATAAAATTACATCAATTAAATCTTTTTTATCTAAATCAATATAAACCTGTTCATGTTTTATTTTTGATTCTTTGATTTTTGTTGTTAGTTCAGAATTAATTTTTTTTTCAAGATTTTCTAATGTAATCATTACTTATTATCTATCTAAAGATCCTTGATTTCTGATCTTTTTTTGGAGTTGCATTATACCATACAATAATGCTTCCGCAGATGGTGGACATCCTGGAACATAAATATCTACAGGAACAATTCTATCACAACCTCTTACTACTGAATATGAATAATGATAATAACCTCCTCCGTTCGCACAACTGCCCATAGAAATAACATATCTAGGCTCAGGCATTTGATCATAAACCTTTCTAAGTGCCGGTGCCATTTTATTTGTCAAAGTACCTGCAACGATCATTACATCAGACTGTCTTGGAGAGCCTCTAGGTGCAGCACCAAATCTTTCTAGATCATACCTTGGCATTGCTGTTTGCATCATTTCAACAGCACAGCATGCGAGACCAAAAGTCATCCAGTGTAAGGAACCTGACCTTGACCAATTAATCAAATTATCAAAAGATGTTGTAATAAATCCATTTTTACTAAAATCTTCAGCAAGTTTTTTAAATTCTTCAGGAATATTTTTTTGTTTATTTTCTAAATTCATAATTTAATAAATCAAGTAATTTAATTACCAATCTAATGCTCCTTTCTTCCATTCATAAATAAAACCTACTGTAAGAATAAATAAAAATATCATCATTGAAAAAAAACCTAAAAGACCTATTTTTCCTAATGAGATAGCCCATGGAAACAAAAAAGCTATTTCTAAATCAAAAATGATAAAAAGTATTGCAACTAAATAAAATCTTACATCAAATTCCATTCTTGAGTCTTCAAAAGGTTCAAAACCACATTCATAAGCTGAGAGTTTTTCAGGGTCTGGTTTATTTGGAGAAAATATAAAATTAGCAACAATAAAAGCTATACTTAATCCTAATGCTATAATTAGGAATAATATAATTGGCAAATAATCTTTTAAAAAATCTGAAAGCATTTTGAATCTATATAAATGGTTTTATACCATCTTTAACGTCAGTAAAGGTCGCATTTTTACTATATACTAATAATAATCATCAAAAAATTGTTAAAAAATATATTAATTTAGACTAAAAAGTCTAAGTGGCGGGAGTGAAGGGACTCGAACCCTCGACCTATCGCGTGACAGGCGATCGCTCTAACCAACTGAGCTACACCCCCACTTTATTTGCTTTGGTGGGCAGTAAAGGACTCGAACCTTTGACCCCCTCGGTGTAAACGAGATGCTCTACC
>MDSV01030832.1_pt1 | contig 12398 bp, 12 predicted proteins | sample 810851 | NCBI WGS metagenome assembly MDSV01 (sample SAMN05326640, study PRJNA326480) | marine metagenome | isolation source: seawater | place: Atlantic Ocean: North East | collected 2012
GGATTCTCTGTTGCTATTGCAACTAATACTGCATATTCTGCAGAAGTTAGTTTCAATGATACTGTTAACTTCACTGGATTCACTACAATGAGTGGTGATTTCTTCCATAGTGGTGCAGGTGCTACATTCTGTGGAGGTCCACTTCATTGTTGTGATGACATTGTTGCTTTCTATGGTCAATCATCTGATGCCACATTAAAAGATAATATTACTATCTTAGAAAGTTCATTAGAGAAACTAATGGGTATTCGTGGTACTGAATATGATTGGAAGAAAGGTAATAAGAGCTACAGTGGACATGACATTGGTGTTATTGCACAAGATGTTGAAAAAGTTCTACCTGAAGCAGTCTCAACCAAACCTGATGGCACTAAGGGTGTCCATTATAATAAACTAATTCCTCTATTAATTGAGGCAGTCAAAGACTTATCACAACAGGTCGATGACATCAAAGATAAATAACTCAAAGGTCTTGCCTACTAAAAGATAATGCCTAGCAATTATAAAACAGTCATCAATTTTAGAGATGGTATTCAGGTTGACACTGATGACCTGATTTCTAATAACGGTCTGGTTGGAATTGGAAGTACCATTCCAAGACAACAGCTCGATGTTCGTGGTAATGTAATAGTTGATCAAAATACAGAATTAAACAATCTTAAGGTTACTGGAGTTCAAACAAACTACGGTATTCTAAATGTTGGTACTGGTTATTCGGTAGGTATCGGGACTACTATTCCTGAGGCAGCTTTCCAAGTTGGTATAGGATCCACTGGATTTACTGTTACTGAGGATGGTGATGTTATTGGTAAATCATTTACGGGTGATGGATCAGCATTAACTGGAATTCCTGCTTCAGTCTGGGTTAATCCAGGTGCAGGTGATACGATATATTCTATTAAAAAAGTTGGTATAGGAACTACACTTACAAGAGGTAATGCTGGATTTGGTGTTGGTTATGAAATATACATGGATCCAGTATCAGGTGTTGGTACATTTGAAGGAGTAGTAACAAAGAACTTAACGGTTACAAATACAACTGGTCAAGGTCAAGGTAATGTAAATGCTGATGTTGGTACATTCTCAACAGTAACTGCAACTACAAGTGTATCTGCTCCTAGTTTCATTGGTACTGTTACAAATGCAGTAAGATCAGTTGTATCAGCAGGATTGACGGATAGTCCTAATATTGATGTTAATTATATTGCAGGTGTTGGTGGTACATTTACTGGTATTACTAGCTTTACCACACTTCAGGTTACTGGTGGTATTGTTGCGTCAGCAGGAATTGTGACTGCAACCACATTTAGTGGTAGTGCTACAACTGCTGCCAATGCAGCAATTGCTTATGGTATTGCTGGTGACCCAGATATTCAAGTTGATCAGTTAACTGTTAATGGTGTTGCTCCATCTATCATTAAAGGATCTGGTGTTAGTACTATAGGTCAAGATTTATTGGTTGGTGAGTTTTTAGGTGTAGGAAATACAAGTGCATCTGCAGGAAATGCAGCAGGGTTTATAGGTACTGTTAGAGTGCATGATGGAGATTTGATATTAGGTGGAAGTATATCCATTGGGGGTAGTCTTGTAGGTAGTGTTGAACTTGGTAGTACTCAAACTATAAATGTATTGAATGTTGGGGCAGGATTATCTGTTGCTGGTGTTACCACATTTACAGGAACTGTAACTGGTAGTTCAGATTTCAATATTATTGGTAGTGCAACTGCTAATGAATTAAATTCTAATGATAGTATTATCGCTGGTGGTGGTATAACTTGTGGTGGTGGAGTTGTTGTTGGAAATGCTGTTGCAGGATCTGCAATTAATGTTTTAAATGGAGGTGGATTGATTCTTGGTAGTGGAATCACTATGAGTGGTTCTATTGAAGGTGCTACTGATATTAATATGAATGGAACTCTTAGTGGTATTTCTACTATTGCTGCATCTGGTGAGATAACAGGTGTTACGGATATTTCTGCGTCAGGACAACTTACTGGTATCACTACAATATCCATGGCTGGTGTTGGTGAATTTAATGGTGTTAATAAGATAACTGGAATTGGATCTATTATTGGATCTGGACAATGGCACACAACTTCTATGTTGACTGCTGGTCATCTTAAGAGTGATAGAATAGATCAAGGAACTAGTGGTGTTAGTACACTCGGAACAGCAAATATCACACATTTAAATGTTAGTGGTGGTAAATTTGATTTTAATAAAACATCTGGTATTGCATCTGCTACATCATTCTACTCACCTGCAGGGTTGAGTACATTTAGTGATATTAGGGTAACTAATGGTGGCAATACTTATATGTTTGCCAGATACATTGGAGTTAATACTGCAACTCCTAGAATTACTGATGGTATTGAAATTAATGGTGGAGTATCAGAATTATATGTTGATGGTGTAGGTAGTAGTGGAATTGGTATAGGATCTACTGGAGGTCAAAGATTAGATGATGCTAGATTCTATGTTGGATATGGAAGAACAGCAGGTGGTGGAATAGACAATACTACATCAATATTTGAATGCGGTAACATTGGTATAGGTACAACATCTGTTCAAAGTTCAAGTAATGGTGTTGAAACTGTTGAGATTTATAGAAATGTAAGAATATACAATAATCATGCAGGGGTTGGTGGAACTGTTGGTATGTCAACTAATATAGTTCAAGTTGGTTGGAATACTGAACAACCTGGTGGTCCTCTTGATTTAAGAGCAGCAGGTGGTCCTTTATGTCTTCCAGTAGCAGACGGTGATCAAGATGGTGCTGGAATGTCATACTTCCATAGTGATGGTGATAACATAGGTAATCTATGGTTTGATAAGTATGATATGAAGCTTCGTGTTGGAATGGGTCAAGGTAGTGGAAACTATATTGGTTTAAGAACAGAAACTTATGGTAAGGAACTTAATGATTGGCATGGTATTAGAGGATGGAAAGGACCGATCTTTACCAGTGTTGCTTCAAGAAATACACAAACACCTTTCTTACCAGTAGAACAGGCAGTTGGGTGGTCAACTGCTAACTTAGGTTACTATCTTCCAACTAATCAATTCCAACATTTTGCCAGTGATGGCACATGGAGAACTCAAGTCTCTAGTGCAACGACTGGTGTTGAACTTATTGTTAACGGAACTACTGCTATACTAAATGTAGCAGGGATAGGATCAATAACATTAGGAACACTTTCTTGAGGTAATTAGACATGGCAGCACCTGATTGGTCAAATACCACACAACAATTACTCAAAACTAGTAACATACCAAATAATAGTGAAATATCATTTGGGCAAATCAGAGCAGCAATTGGTGATACATCTAAACCAATTGGTGCTTCTGAATGGCATAGGATAACTGATCTTGATGCTCCTTACAATTTTGCATCTAATCCTACAACCTCAGACCCACATTTACCATATATTTTAGATTCTGTTGAAAATGCACATATACCTACAAGTGGTGCTATATCACCAAATAATATTAAAGATGTTATCAAAGAATATGTTATTGAGCAAGATCCTAATAAACAAGAATCAAAATTTGATGCTGGTACTCTTAAAGGACCAGATACACCTAATCCAAATGTAAACTGGAATTCAAATTTAAATAGAAATATAACAAAATATCTTAAGATCAGAGGAAGAGTAGTATCTGATGATGTTACGACACCTGCTGTATCAATTGCTAGTTCAGCATCATCTAACCTTAACATATATGTGAACAACTCACCATCAGGTGATGGTATTATGGCAGCAGCAGGAGCTAAAGGAGTATCATCTGGACAACCTGGTGGTCATGCTATTTCAATTACTAATCCATCTGCACCTGCTACTCGTGTAGTATATGTTGAGTGTGAAGGTAATGAGTCTAAGATTTGGGCAGGTGGTGGAGGAGGATATGATGGTGTTGATGGATCAGATGGATCACCAGGAAATGCTAATACATCACCTGGAAATGATGGTACAGATGGTAATGCTGGTTCGCCTGGTGTAGGGGGACAACCTGGATCACCTGGTTCACCAGGAAATGATGGTTCGCCAGGAAATGATGGTTCGCCAGGTTCGTCAGGAAATGATGGAACTGCAGGAAACCCCAACTATGGTGGATTTCCAGGTGAGTGGTGTTGGACAACATATAAATGGCAGAGGGTTGCTGGTACTAGTACTCAACAACAAACTGTAGCTCATGTAAGAACGGACAGAAGAAGAGAATGGTGGAGTAGGTATCCTAGTAGTAGTACAACATATGCTCAAAATACAATTACAATTGATACTAGAACTAATCAACAATATAGTATTCAAGAATGTGAACCTTGTACAGGTGGTGCTGGTGGATCAGGAGGAGCAGCAGGATCAGGTGGTTCAGGAGGATCGGGTGGATCAGGTGGTTCAGGAGGATCGGGTGGATCAGGAGGTCAGGGTGGATCTGGTGGTTCAGGCGGTGTAGGAGGAAATGCTGGTCAAGGTGGACTTAAAGGATATGGTGGATATAATGGTACTGGAGGTAGTAAAGGATATGCTGGTTCTGGATCTATGGGTAGAGGATGGAATAATAAAACTGCTCCATTAACCTCGTCAGGTGGAAACTCTGGAAACTCTGGAACAGGTGGTGGTGGTGGAAATGCTGGAACACCAGGAACACCAGGAAATGCAGGTACAAATGGTAATGATGGAACACCAGGAACGCCAGGAAATTCAGGAAACTCAGGAAACTCAGGAAATAGTGGTGGAAGTGGACAACCAGGAAATGCAGGTTCGCCAGGTTCACCAGGTGGTGCAGCAGGAGGACCAGGATGTTTATCAGGAATTCCAGGTAATGCTGGAACACCTGGAAATGATGGATCACCTGGTAGTGGTGGAAATAGTGGTTCACCAGGAAATGATGGTTCGCCAGGTTCGCCAGGTAATGATGGAACTGATGGTTCGCCAGGTAATGATGGAAATGATGGAAATGCTGGTGGAAGTGGACAACCTGGATCACCTGGCACACCTGGTCAACCTGGTGTTGCTGGTGGTGACTGGGGTAAATCAAATCCTGGTGGAGGTACTGCTGGTCGTGCGGTTGAAGGATCTAAATATACTGTCATCCCCAATGGAGGTGACATTAGAGTAATCTATTAATTTATTATGACTCATTATCCTTTGTTACCCTACCCAACATTTGATGGGGTTGACTTTGCTACTTGGGAAGATGGATTCACTGAAGAAGAATGTAATAAAATTATTCGTCTTGGTGAACAACTAAATGCTAGTCAATCGACAGTTGGTGGTGGTAAGACATTTGATATTAATAATGGTATCCGTAAATCATTACATTCGTGGATAAAATTGAATTCAGAAACAGAATGGTTATATAATAAATTAGGTAATATTTCTAGATGTCTTAATGGTATGCATTGGAGATATGATATAAGTGGGTTTAGTGAAGATCTACAGTATACAAGATATAATGATGATGATTCATTTTATGGATGGCATATTGATAGTGGTCAGACTAATTCTGAGCATCCACAAAGAAAAATAAGTATTACTCTTCAATTATCTGAATCAAGTGAGTATGAAGGTGGAGATTTCCAAATAAGATCTAGCAAATTAAATACATGTCCTAAGAAAAAAGGATTGGTGATAGCTTTTCCTAGTCATTCATTACATCAGGTTACACCAGTCACAAAAGGTATTAGAAGGAGTTTGGTAGTATGGTTATGTGGACCTCCACTAAGATGACACCTAACAAAGTGTCTATTGACCTTGAAAAAGGGTATAAAATCAGGTATAATAGAGGTATGAAGAACACCCATCTAGAGCACCTTGAAGATAACATTCTCAACGCTGGCACTGCTGGTGGATTAGAGACTGTAGAATTTTTAGAAAATTTCGGTAAGATGCTTACTGGTAAAAGAAGTGATTTGAGAGTATCAACTAAGTGGGATGGTGCTCCTGCTATTATATGTGGTAAAGATCCAGTAAATCAAAAATTCTTTGTTGGTACTAAATCTGTATTCAATAAAGTTAATCCTAAAGTATGTTATGACGATACAGATATAGATCGTTATTATCAAGCAGAGATATTAAGAAGGAAATTAAAGACCTGTTTAAAATATCTTTCTCAAACTGGAATAGTAGGAGTACTTCAAGGTGATTTGTTATTCACTGAAGAAGATAAGAAGTATGCTACAGTAAATGGTGAGAGGGTAATTACTTTCCAACCAAATGCTATTACATATGCTGTTCCTGTTGACTCTCTTAAAGGAATCACTGTTATGGAAGCAAAGTTAGGTATAATATTTCATACAATTTATATGGGTGATACTTTACAAGATTCTACAGCAGTATATAATCCAGATTGGAATTTTCATACAATTCATACTGATGAAAATATATTCATTGCTAATGCTAACTTTGCTGATGAAGCAGGTGTTTCCAAGTTCAATGTTAGACAGTCCTCTAAGTTTACTGCTCTAATCAATAGAGCAAGAGGATCTTTAAAAAGATCATCTAGTTTCTTAGAGATTATACATGAGTATGGTACATCTAAGTTTTTGATGGCAGTATTATTCAAGCAATACTTTAATCAAAGAATTCGTACTGGTAAAAATATTACTGGAACTAGCAAAGTTGCATCTGATTTTGCACAATTCTATTCTAGTAAGATGGATGATGAGATTGATAGTAAAAAAACTGAGAAAGCAAAGAAAAGATATATGCACATGAAAAATATGGGTATAGCTTTTATTCAAAAGTATGAATCAGAAATATATTTTACAGTGGCATCTTATATCTCGATTCGTAGTGCTAAGAAAATGATAATAGATCAGTTAAATAAAGTAAGTGGGATTCAAACATTTGTTGATGGTATACCTTCACAACCTGAGGGTTATGTGGTATCATATAGGGAAACCGCACTAAAGTTTGTTGATGATGACTTTAGAAAAGCAAACATTACAGTGGTAAAACAATGGCAACAGTAGCAACATTCAAGGACTTTATTAAAGTCAGAGAATATATTCATCTTAAATATGAATATTATGCAAAATTAGGAAGATTGAGGGATAATTTATCACCTGAGGAAGAACTTGAACAACAAGCATGTTGGCAACTGATAAGAGATTTAAAAACTTTTCTTGATAATGTTGAAGAGAACTTTGAAGATCCAGATCAATTCCATGATTTTTTAATAACTGATAAAGTAATACCTATTAATATATTTGGTGATGATGATGCAAACTAAATTTAAAGTATTAGATAACTTTATACCACCAACATATGCTGACATTTTAGAAAGTTTAATGTTATCTAATGATACTAAATGGCAGTTTCAAGAATATATGGATTATGATAAAAGTGGTTATCCACAATACATATTAGGCATATATGATGATAATAAAATTGGACATAATGCGATATATTATACACTCTTAGGTTTTATGTCTTATGTAATAGATGGTCTACTTCCTGGTTATGAACCAGTCAGAATTAGAGCAGTTAAACAAAATAGTATGCAAAAAGATATTAAATTTTATATACCACACACAGATATGACTGATAATGGTGGATATAGTTTAATATATTATCCTACAGATATGACTGGTAATACATATTTGTTCAAAGAACAAGATTTAAATGATAAAGTAAATATTAATAGATTGAATCATAATTGGAAACCTATTGATCAAGTTTCGCCAAAGAAAAATAGATTGATAATATTTCCTTCAAATCAATATCATGCAGGATCACCACCTATAGAATCAACTAAAAGATATTTGATTAATTTTAATTTTTTACCATCATCTAAATAAACTGAGATAATATTATTAACATGTCAAGAAAAATTGCTATCGTTGGTGCAAGTATGGAGGGTTTTCTTCAGTTGTGTGATTTGATAAACAACAAAAGATATGGTGATGGTTTAACAAAATATAGGGATGATGAGTATACTTTAATACATGACCCTGATAAAACACATCCATACATGATAAATGGTGCTGGTGTAGCATTTCAAGATGCAATGGAGTCAGAAATATATTTTACTAAGACATGGTTAAAAAAATATTGTAATGGTGTAGATGGTTGTGGTTACAAATATATTGGATGGGGTAATAGAACAGATAAAAACTTTATGGTATCAGGGTGTAGTTTAATATTTGATATTGAAAAGTTTAGAAAAGAATTTATTAAAGATGGTGGTAATATATTTGGAAATTTTGTAAAAATAAAAGAAGAAAAGATTGATTCATTTGAAGTAAATCAATATAAGTGTATTATTAATGGTGCAGAATATGATTATGTTATTGATTGTAGTGAAAAAACACCATTAGGATGGGAAGATGATTATATGAATCCTAGTATTGATCTTACTAATAGTTATGTGATGATAGAAAAACCAGTAGCAGGTGATTGGAATTATACTATACAATATGCTGCTAAACATGGACATATTACTGGATTGCCATTAACTGATAAACAAATATGGATTTATTTGTATGATAATAATTTAAATACAGTAGAAGAAATTAGAGAAGATTTTGCTAGTGTATTTCCTGATGAAAATTTAGATGAGTACAAAAGCTACGAGTATACATTTAAACCAAAAGTATCTAATTATATTTTACATCCAAATAATAAAAGATATTTTAGGAATGGAAATGCGTTGATTAATATAGATCCTGGAAGTCCTGGAACAAGTGCTCAATATACTATGTTTGCTTCAGCACAAATTTGTAGGTATCTATTTAATGAAGAGGCAAGAAATGATGAATTAATTAAACATGAGTTGCAATTAAATTATAGTCATTATGTAATACAAACTTTGCAATCATTTATATCTTTTGCTTATCAATATGGTTCAAGACATAATACACCATTTTGGAATAAAGTATCAAAGGAAGCAAGAAATTATCTTGATGAACCATATTTTACAATGCCAACAGTATTTCCTGGAAATCCAGTTTCTCAAGAATTAATTAGTGATAAATTTACTGAAGAAGATTATAGAATAGCACATCATGTTGATCAAGCAGAGAATCAAACATTATTACCTTATGATTGGATGAATAATGCTAATATGTTTTATGACTATGCTATAGGGTTGGGTGCTCCTTATGCAGACAAATTAACAACATTAGGTAATACTAATCCACCTGAAGATTTTGGTACTATTGGTTATAAATGTCTATGAAAATAGTTATAGTTGGTGGAGGTACATCTGGATTAGTTACTGCTGCAATGATGTACAATTTTTGGGGAGATAAAGTTAATATCTCTCTAATATATGATCCAAATACTAAAACTATTGGTGTGGGTGAGGGTACAACACCTAGTTTTATTGATGTGTTTAGGGATGTTTTAGGATATGAAACTGAGGACTCTATTAGAAATTTAGATGCAACTATTAAGTTGGGAGTATTATTTAAGAATTGGATTCCTGATGAAGAATATTATCATGGATTTGGTCAGGTAGTATGTGATAGAACTGGAAAACAAAATGATGATTTATCAGATAATATTTCATGTATTCATTCATTGTTAAATGATTCATATAATGGTGGTGCTAATTGGAATGAACCATCTACAGTTATACCTAATAAATTAACAGATTATCATTATGCGTTTCATATAACAACTGATAAATTATCAGAGTTCTTATTTAATTACTTAAAAGATAAAATTACATTAATTCCTGATAAAATAATTACTATAACTTCTGATGGTGAGAATATCCAGAGTATAACAGGAGAAAATACTGGAAATTATCATGCAGATTTATTTGTTGATGCAACAGGGTTTGATCCTATTTTAATGAAGGAATTAAATAATGAATGGGTAGACTTATCACAATGGTTACCTATTGATAGTGCAATACCACAAAAAGTTAATAACAATACAAATACTATTCCAACATATACTTTAGCGGAAGCAACTAAAAATGGTTGGATTTGGCAAATACCATCAAGACAAGAATTTGGTACTGGTTATCTATTTTCTTCTAAATTTACATCTGATGATGAAGCAAAGGAAGACTATAATAAATGGTTAAATGATAATCATGGTGTAGGATTAAAGTCAGATAGAATAATTAAATGGAAGACGGGACATTGGAAGAAAGCATGGGTAGGTAATTGTTTAGCAGTTGGACTATCTGGTGGTTTTATTGAACCACTTGAGGCATTAACACATCAATACTTAACCTTTATGGTTGATTCTTTTTTAAGTTTGAATTCTACTTTAAAGAACTTAGAATATAATAAAGATAGATTTAATATGTTACAGAATAAAATATTCTTTGATTATACACAGTTTCTTAATTTACATTATTGTACAAATAGGGATGATTCACCATTTTGGAAACATATGACTGCTAACAAAACTAAATGGGTTGAAACTATAGAACAAAAATGTAAACATGAGTTCCTAGATATTTTTAGAAGTGATGATATGTTAAATTATTGGGGTCACGATAATTATATACAGGTGATGAATGGTATTCACATGTTCAATAAGGATGCACTCACCGATTTTATTAATTCAAGAAGAAATAGAGATTTTTTACATAAAGATTCAAAAATGCAACATGACTTTATTGAATATTCTAAAAAACAATTTGAATTTACAGATCATAAACAATTCTTGAATAAATTGCATGAAAAAGAACTTGGGTCAATGAAAAAACTGTCCACTTTACCATATATTTGATATAATAATAGAGTATAATGAAAATACTTAAGAGATCTGAAATGACTGCTGCTGCTATCGCTGGAAGAAATGCAAAGAAAGCAGGGCATGAGTTAGAACATAAACTCGCTGCCCTATTTGATAATTTATTTGGAGGTACACATGTAGTTGATGGGAGACCACAAACTAAGGTAGATATGTATGAAGAGAATAGTAAGAGAAAATATTCTATCAAGAGTATATCAAAGAATCATACTCAAGTAGCATTACTATCAACTGAGAAGTTTATCAAACATTTTAAGATTAAAGGACACAGTGAAACATTCCTTAGAATGTTCTTTGGTTATGCTAATCCAGAATTAAAATCTATTGTACAAGATAAACATCCTGATTTAAAACTTAGTGATAAAGAAATACATCAAAATAGAGTATATAAAGATAATATAGAACCAAATATTTCTACCGCATTTGTTAAGTGGATGAATAAAAACAAATTAGAAATATTTGATGTGATTGTTAGAAGAGGATTTGATGGTGATGCAGTTGATACTGTTATATGGCACACAAAGGGATCTGAATTGCTTAGAATGGTTGCTGTAAATATGATGGAGAAAAGAGTTAGAACTGGTAAATGGTCACTCAATAATACAACTTTAGAATTCAGATTAAGTGATGGTAGAAAGCTTTTTCATCTACAAATGAAAGGTAGCGGTAAGAAATATAATTCAGGTTATCATGGTATGATGTTTCATATATACAACATTAACTATAATCAATGAGTAAAGTAAATATACCAGTAGATCTATTTGAGTTAATACAGTTTGGTGAACTTATAAGAACTGTTAATGATTTACCTAAAGTACAAAAAGTTAGATTTATGGTAAATAATGATGAGAAAACATTTGATAAATTACTCAATATTGTTGATAAATTACAATCATGTTATAATGAAGCATTGGATGATGTTGGTTTTACACATGAAGATCATTTTAAAAATAAATTAGATTATCCTGAATGGTGTAATGAAGTAATTGATATTATCAATCAGAAATATGAGGTTTACAACAGTGAAGATATATGATATAATAATGGACAGCAACAAATTTTAGATGACTACACCATCTTTACCACCATTACCAGAGTGGAGTCCAACAAGGAGAACAAAAGTGAGAAATCAAGTTAAATCTAGATTTTATTATCTATTTTGGGGAATTGCAACATTTTCTGTAGTAGCAGGTCAACTATATGTTGGTGCTGGTTATAGATCTTTTGCAAACTCATTAAATAGACTATTTAATACTATTGAAGTTGAAGTACAACAACCTAGGTTTTATTAATGTTTAACGCTATTTCTGATCTATTTAAAAATACATCAAAACCTGTGAGTGATATTTTTGAATCACCTGATGGTGGACAAACAATATATGTTAGAAAAGCTAATCAACAACCTAGTGAGAGAACTAGAGTTATTACTAAACATGATGATCCATTTATTGAAGAGTTAATCAATAAAGGTTTCAAGTTTAGTATAACTAATTCATGGTATAGTAGACGATGGTATACAAATAATAATACTGAATCTATTGAAGAAATCTATGAGAAATCATCACAAGATAATTGGAAGCATGTAATGATTAGTGATGATGAAAAGAGGTTCTATGAAGAACCAGTTGAGAAAGTGTCACAAAGAAAGTTGCACAGTGACCTTGATGCCCTATAATA
>MDSV01212396.1_pt1 | contig 12398 bp, 11 predicted proteins | sample 810851 | NCBI WGS metagenome assembly MDSV01 (sample SAMN05326640, study PRJNA326480) | marine metagenome | isolation source: seawater | place: Atlantic Ocean: North East | collected 2012
AAATATTCCAAATAGTTTAGGTAAAAGAACCAAAACTTTTATTGAATTAGAAAGTGCTATAAACGATGTAATCAATAACAAGGATAAAAATATAGACCAGCTTGAGTCTAAAAATATTTTAAATAATTTAATTTCATTTGAAATGTCTAACTCTTCCAATTTAATTCTGGATATTATTAGCAGTAAAAGTGTTGCTAATCTAGAATTTAAATTCTCTTATTTAGGAATAATGATGATGCGTATTACTAAGAAGGTAAAAAGTATTATAAATAAAATAAGAAGGTTTTTTGGCAACTCTAATCTTACAGATGTTAATTATGAAATTAACAAAACAGAGGTGGAAAATACTGTAAAAATTATATCTAAAACACATAATATTAACCAGCCTAAAATTGAATTTGTTTCCAAAACAAGTATGATTTTAAAATAATAATTTAATTCATCACTAAATTCAATTCAAAAAAATAAATAAAACATGAAACATTTATTATATAAAATATATGAATTTGTAAGTGGACAGTTAGGTATTGATATTTTAAAGTTGATTAAGTTTCCAAGAGGATTCATATATTATATTATTGACTTTTTTCATTTCAAGTCGAAATACAATGGTAAATATTCATTTCGACCTTGCTTACATGATAAATTTGATGAAAGTGGATCCGTAAGAACAGAATATTTCTGGCAAGATTTATTAATTGCTCAAGAAATCTTTAAAAATAATCCTGTAAAACACTTAGATGTTGGATCAAGAATTGATGGTTTTGTTACTAATGTTGCATCGTTTATGCCAATTGAGGTGTTCGACATTAGGTCCTTGAATTTAAATATTCCAAACATGACTTTTACTCAAATGGATCTTATGAGTACTTCACAGTTATCGAATTTTGTAAAATCATATGACTCAGTCTCATGTCTTCATACATTAGAACATTTTGGTTTAGGTAGATATGGCGATTTAATTGATATTGATGGATATGTTAAAGGATTTACAAATATTTCTAGTTTAATTAGTAGTGGAGGTAATATGTATTTTTCAACTCCAATTGGAAAAGAAATTGTTGAGTTTAATGCCAACAGGATATTTAATCCAAATACAATACTTAAGCTGGCAAATGAAAACGGTCTAGAAGTTGTAAAAATGTTAACTATTTCAAGTGGTTATAAAGTAAAATCTATTAATTTAAAAGATTTTAAAAATGAGATAGAATTTTTATCTAAACAAAGATATAACCTAGGTATCTTTATTTTTAAAAAGAGATAACTATCTAATTTATCCCAGTATAATTATTTAATTTTTTTGAATTAAAAATGCAATCAGCTCTTAATAGAATAAAATTTCCTACTAAATCGTTTTTAACATTACTTTCAATCATTATAGTCTTTTATTCTTCATCTTTTTTTGGCCAATACATAACATTCTTTTTATTTGATCTAATTCTGTCAATATATTTGTTTAGCCTATTTAAAAATAAATGGAGTTTTTTATTTTTATTACACCCCTTTATTGTCGTTGTTATATCCATGGGGTTTGAAATTAGGTTTGAAGATATAGGAGTAGGTTGGACTTACATGAACACTTATGATTTTTTTATGAATCCATCTGACAATATTCATAATATTAATGATAATTTTTTATTAATTGGTTTGCAAAGTACTTATGTTGGAGTTATTCCTTTTCTATGGTTACCCAATTTTATTTTTTCATCTAAATTAGGGGCATTAACATATTTTTATAGTTTTTCACTTTGGAATTTAGTTTGTGCAATATCTTTTGTTAAGGTTTCCCAGTCAATAAATTCAATTTCAAATAAATTTTTATTTCTTCTAACATTATTTTTTGTTTTATCTCCTATGAGTTTAGAGATTAATAATAGTATTCATCGTTATCATCTTTTAATATTAGGAATTCTATTATTTTTTGTATCCTGGATTAATTTAAACAAAGAAAATCCCAGTAAAAAATATTTAAGTTTAATTGTTCTAATATTTTCTATTTTAGTAATAGCCTTATCAAAAATAGTACTTGTAATTTCAATATTAGTTTTTATTTTTTTAGATTTTTTCTTAAAAAAAAATATTAAATTATTTAAAAAACTTTCTCAAGGTATTTGGTATATTGTCTTTTTTATAATCTTATTATCTATTTATATAATAGGTTTTGAAATTTTACCAGAACAATATTTATTTTTAGATTTTATTAAAGGTCCAATTAATGTCTTTACACAAGCACCAATAGTAGGTTATTTTGTAAGAATTTTATATGCAATACTGTCCCCATTTCCATTCATTAATTTTAATCAGTGGGATATCTATGGTGGTAATGAAACGTTTTTAATAATTCATTTTATCTCTTGCATAATTGTCTTATGGTTAATTATTTCTCTATTCATAAATTTAAAAAAATTATTATTGTTAAAGTATGAGTACAGAGCAAGTGTAATTATGTTTCTGTGTATTACGTTATCGTTATCATTTTCGGCTGTTGGCCATAATGTTTATCTTTCTCCAGCTATCCCCTTTTTATCAATTATTTTGCTTAATAAAAAATTCCTATGCAACATTTTTTATCCATTAAGTATTATTGTTTTTGCTGAAGTATTTCTTTTTGTAACCTAATAATTATTTATGAATTATCCTTTTATTTCAGTTATAATGTCTGTTTATAACAGCGAGAAATATTTATCATTAGCTATAGAAAGTATTTTAAATCAAACCTATTCAAATTTTGAGTTTATTATAATAAATGATGGCTCTTCTGATTCTTCTACAGAGATTATTAAAAAATATCAACAAAAAGATTCACGAATAGTCTTGATTGATCAGAAAAATATGGGATTAACTAAGTCACTGAACAAAGGAATTAATGTAGCAAAAGGTGATTATATTGCCAGAATGGATTCAGATGATATAAGTAAACCTTTAAGATTTAAAAATTTTTTAGATTACATTGAGCTACATAAAAATGTAATGATTTATACAACTCCAGCAATTATTATAGATTCATTTGGAAATTCTGTACGAAAAATACCAAGTTATACAAGAAGAAACGGATTTAATCCTAGAATGTTAGATTACACAAATAGTTTAATACACGGCACATTGATTATTAATTCAGATCTATTAAAAAAAACCCAGTATGATGAGGGTTATAGATTTGCCCAAGATTTTAATTTATACCATAGACTGATTTTTAATGGATTTAAAATTAATTACGATAAAAATAATATTTCATATTTATTAAGAGTTCACAATAATCAAGTGACTAATACAAATTCTGTAATTCAGAACAAATTATATTATAAAACTTTAAATGAGTTCAACAAAAAAATTTACAAGTTCAATATTATTAATAGAATTTTATTTAAATTTTTTGATATGTATTTTTATGTTAAAACAAAATTAGATTTATAATGAAAAATATTATTAATAATGTTTTAATAGCTTCTTGGTATAGATATTTCATTAGTATATAACCAACTATCAAATGAGTTAAATCTTTTATTTGTAAAGTTTTCAAATACCATAACTTCATTATATTTGATAATGAAAAATATATCTATTTTGAAGAAATTAATCAGTTCATTTTATAGGGATTTTATTTATTCGAAAAAAAATTAATACAATGTGGCCAAAATACTCAAGTGAAGAAATAAATGCTGTTGTAAAAGTCCTATCCTCTGGGAAAGGCAATTATTGGGCTGGTCAGGAAGGAAAATTATTTGAAAAAGAATTTTCAAAATGGTCAGGAGCTAAATATTCAGTATCTGTTTCTAATGGTACTATTGCTTTGGAGGCAGCTCTAAAATCATTAGATATTGGATCACAAGACGAAGTTATTGTGACATCTAGAACTTATGTTGCATCAGCATCTTCTATTTCCTTAATTGGCGCTAAACCAGTTTTTGCAGATGTTGATCTTGATTCTCAAAATATAGATATTGAAAGTATTAAAGCCGCAATAACAAAGAAAACTAAGGCAATTATATGTGTTCATCTTGCTGGATGGCCATGTGATATGAATGCAATTATGGAGATATCTAAAGCATATAACATTTATGTGATTGAAGATTGTGCTCAAGCGCATGGCGCAAAATTTAATAATAAATCAGTTGGAATTTTTGGTCATGTTGGTGCGTGGTCGTTTTGTCAAGATAAAATTATTTCTACTGGTGGTGAGGGAGGAATGATTACAACTTCTAGCAAAAAGATTTTAAAGAAAATTTTGTCGTACAGGGATCATGGAAGAGATTTCGATATCGACACAAACAATAACAATAAATTTCAATGGATAAGGGGTTCAATTGGAACTAACGCAAGATTAACTGAGATGCAGTCAGCTATTGGAAGAATTCAATTACAGTTGGTTGACTCATGGGTTGAAACTAGAAGAAAAAATTCAGATAAAATTTGGAATGCTGTTAGAAATATTAAAGGTCTGCGTGCTCCAGTTGTACCAAGTAATGTATATCATGCTTGTTACAAGTGCTACATATTTGTCCAACCAAAATTGTTAAAACCTAAATGTGGTAGAAATTGGATAATGGATGAGCTTATTAAAAGAGATGTTGAATGTTTTACAGGATCATGCCCTGAAGTTTATTTAGAAAAGGCATTTCCACCCACTACTGCCAGAATGAAAAACTCTAAAGAATTGGGCGAAACCAGCATTATGTTTAAAGTCGATCAAACTGTGGATGATAGATATATTAATAAAATTATTGAGATGCTTGCTGAAGTAATGAAGAATTCGAGATTGTAATTGAACAAACCGTATGAATATTATTTTTTATGCAGGCTCATTAAATCCTGGAGGTGGTCTTACTGTTGCAAAGATTATCATTGAGTCACTTGCATGCGATTTAAATAATAATATTGTTGTTTATTCAGGAAGTAAGGATTGTTCAGAGTTTTTATCGGATATATTTAATCAACATGACAATGTACGTGAAGAATGTTTTTTTCAGAAAACTAACTCACATATTAGATATTTGATTTCAAAAATATTTTTTTTATTTTCTACTATATTTAAAAGAAAACACATATTTATATCTATAAATTATTTTATACCATCATTTTCTATAAAATTTGTTTACCACTTGAATCTTTTAAGTTTTGTAAAACGACTGAACCCAAATTTTGGTGATTTTATTAAACGCATGGACGCGAGAATTGCATGTAGATTTGCTGATTCAAATATTTTTGAATCAAAATATTTAATGAGTGTAGCAAATGCAATAATGCAAAATAAAATTTCAAATTCTAATATTTTATATATTGGAACAGACCCAATTTTTAAACCAAGTAAAGAAATAATAAAATCAAACTGTATTCACAATATTTTATTAGTTAGTAGTACTGAATTATATAAATGTAATGAAGTTGCAATTGATTCTATTGAAATCTTAACTAAAAAATATAAGGACTATGATTGGCAGTTAACAATCGCTGGAGGCCAGAATTTAGGACAATGGGATCAACTGGTAAATTACACGAAAAGAAAATCATTAGAAGATAATGTTAATTTTATCGGACCTATAAAGAAAAAAAATCTTGTTAATATAATGCACGAAAGTCTATGTTTAATAAATACAAGTATTATTGAGTCTTTTTGTATGGTAGCTGTTGAAGCAATGGCTTCTGGTTGCCCTGTTGTTACTACAGGAGAGACATCAATGCCTGAGTCGGTAGGAGACGCTGCTGTCATAGTTAAAGTTAACTCTCCTGAGGAATTCGCTTCTGAGATATATAAAATTAGTGTCAATGAAATGCATAGAAAAAGTTTAATAAAAAAAGGAATTAAACACTCAAATAAGTTTAATAATAAAATAGTATCTAAGAAAATACAAGAAGTTTTTCTAACTGAAAAGAGTAATAAAAAATGAATAAAAAAAATATAGCAATATATGGAGCTGGATATGCTGGTCTTCATATTTTTAATGAATTTGTCACATCAAATGACATTAATATTGTTTGTTTTGTTGATGATAATCAAGATCTAAAATCAAAAAAAATAAGAAATACTGAAATATTCCATCCAGACGATTTTGATTTAAAGTTAATTAATTTAGACATAGATGAATTGATAATTTCGATACCATCAGCTTCATCAGAATCAATAAAAAGAATTTACGATTCTTACCATAAAAAAATTTCTAGTATTAAAGTATTACCTTCCTTAAAAGAAATTTTATACCATAAACCTTTTGTAAATCAAATTAAAAATTTTGATTTTGAATTATTATTAGATAGATCTTCAAAATATTTTGACCCAAAAGATGTTTCAAGTTATATTAAGGGAAAATCTATCATGATTACGGGGGGTGGTGGAACAATAGGTTCTGAATTAGCAAATCAATGTCTAAAATATGGTGCCAAAATAATAATCATTATTGATAATAGTGAGTTGAATTTATATTCTGTTTATGAAAATTATTCCGATGAAGAAAATGTGATTCCTATTTTATTAAATATAACTGATAAAAAAAGTTTAAAAGATATTTTCATTAAATACAAACCAAATATAATTATTCATGCTGCAGCGTATAAGCATGTTAATATGATTGAAATGAATAGAATCAGTGGAGTTTATAATAATGTTATAGGAACAAAAAATTGCATTGACTTATCAATTGAATATAATGCAGAAAAATTCATATTAATTTCAACAGATAAAGCAGTCAGACCCACTAATGTAATGGGAGCCTCTAAAAGGATCTGTGAATTATATATCCAGAATGTAGACTCTAAAAATACAGATGTTGTCGCTGTCAGGTTTGGGAATGTTCTAGGGAGTAGTGGATCTGTAATACCAAAATTCAAAAAGCAAATCAATTTAGGTGGACCAGTTACTGTAACCCATCCAGATATTACTAGATATTTTATGTTAATCCCAGAAGCATGTGAATTAGTTTTACAATCTGGAAGTATAGGTAAGAGCGGTGAAATATTTATTTTAAATATGGGTAACCCCGTAAAAATTGTAGATCTAGCAAAAAAATTAATTAAATTGTCTAATAATAAAGATAATTTGAAAATTGAATTTAGCGGATTAAATCCAGGTGAAAAACTCTATGAAGAATTAATTATAAATGATTCAGAGTTTTCTACCTCTCATGAAGATATAACAATTGCAAAACCAACAAAATATGATATCAAATTGTTAACAGAAGACATAAATGTATTAATTAAATGTAGAGATGATCAATCACTCTTATTTAATTTAAAAAAAATTGTTAAAGAATTTAATCATAAATTAAATTAATTATGTTAAAAAATAAAATACTTTTAATTACGGGCGGGACAGGTTCTTTTGGGAATGCAGTATTAAATAAATTTTTAAATACTGATCATTTTAGCGAAATTAGAATTTTCTCTAGAGATGAAAAAAAACAGGATGATATGAGAAATACTTATAAAAATCCGAAAATAAAATTTCATATTGGTGATGTAAGAGATTATTCAAGTATCGAAAGAGCAATGAGAGGAGTAGATTATGTTTTTCATGCTGCAGCACTTAAACAAGTTCCCTCATGTGAGTTTTTTCCTATTGAAGCAACCAAAACAAATGTATTTGGCTCTCAAAATGTAATAGATGCTGCAGAACATAATAATGTTTCTAAAGTAATATGCTTGAGTACAGATAAAGCAGCTTATCCCATTAATGCTATGGGGATTTCTAAAGCATTGATGGAAAAGGTAGCTATTGCAGCTTCTCGTAATTGCAGAAATACTACAGTATGTTTGACACGTTATGGAAATGTGATGGCCTCACGTGGCTCCGTAATTCCTTTATTTTTAAATCAAATTAGAAATAAGCAAAGCATTACGATTACAGACCCTAAAATGACACGCTTTTTAATGTCGCTTGATGAAGCTGTAGATCTAGTATTATTTGCATTTGAGAATGGTAATCAGGGAGATTTATTTGTTAATAAGGCACCAGCTGGAACAATTGGTGATTTAGCACAAGCATTAAAAGAAATGTTAAATGTAAAAAATAAAGTTAAAATTATTGGAACACGACATGGAGAAAAATTATATGAAACCCTTTGTACAAAAGAAGAAATGAATAAAGCTGAAGACATGGGAGATTTCTTCAGAATTCCGTCAGATAACAGGGACCTAAATTATGACCGATTTTTTTCCGAAGGCAATAAGGATATCTCTATTTTAGAAGATTACAATTCTCATAATACAAAGCAATGTGATATTGAGGCTATGAAAAGTTTATTAAAAGTATTACCAATGGTTCAAAAGGAATTACAAAACTTGAAATAATAAAATGAAAAAATTAAGGTCGCTGCAATTTTAGAAAAATGACCATAAATCATTTGTTTTTTGACTGCATTTAAATATGTAATAAATATTATGTGAAGAAAATCAAGAAAATCAAAATGAATAAACTTCAAATTAATTGTCAATTAAACAAATTATAGAAAATTATTAAATCTAGATTATATAAAAATTCAATTATAACAACTATGAAAAAGATTAGAATACTGACAATAGTTGGTACAAGACCTGAAATTATCAAATTAAGTGAAGTAATGAAGGAGCTTGATAAACATACTGACCACACAATAGTTCATACAGGACAAAATTATGATTATGAACTAAATGAATTGTTTTTTGAGCAATTAAATGTTAGAAAACCTGATTATTTTTTAGAAGCTGTAAAAGGAACAGCTTCTGAAACAATTGGAGATATAATAGCTAAAGCTGATAAAATTATAGTAAAGATTAAGCCAGATGCTTTATTGATTTACGGAGATACAAATAGTTGTTTAAGTGTTATTGCTGCAAAAAAAAGAAAAATACCAATTTTTCATATGGAAGCCGGTAATCGATGTTTTGATCAAAGAGTGCCAGAGGAAATAAATAGAAAAATTGTAGATCATTTAAGTGATATTAATTTACCTCTTTCAGAACAAGCAAGAGATTATTTAATAGCTGAAGGTATAAAACCTGAAACTATTATAAAGATAGGATCTCCAATGACTGAAGTGTTAAATGAAAATATGGTCAAAATTCTTGAAAGTGATATTTTGCAAAAAGAGAATTTAGAAAAGAAAGGATATATCCTTATGAGTATCCATAGAGAAGAAAATGTAGATTCCCCTAAGAATTTTACTGATTTATTGGAATCTATAAATGAATTGACTGTCAGGTATAATAAACCAATTATAATCTCAACTCATCCAAGAACTAGAAAAAAACTCAAGGAAATTGGATACGAAGATAAAAACCCATTAATACGATTTTCTAAACCTTATGGTTTTCATGAATATAATAATCTTCAAATAAATGCATTCTGTGTAATTTCTGACAGTGGTACTATTGCTGAAGAAGGATCAATTTTGAACTTACCAGCTGTAACTATTAGACAAGCACATGAAAGACCTGAAGGGATGGATGAAACAACTGTAATTATGTCTGGTTTAAATAAAAATAGAGTAATGGAAGCTGTTGATGTAGCTACAACTCATAATAATGCAGAGAATAGATTGATTAAACCTGTTAAGGATTATGAAGCAGATAATGTTTCAAAAAAGATACTAAGGATTATTGTATCGTACACTGATTATATTAACAGAACAGTATGGCATAAAGATATATAATAATGAGATTAAAGATTTTAGTTTTAGGCTCTACTGGACTAATTGGTCATCAGGTATTTAATTATTTAATTAAAACAGAAAAATATGAAATGTATAATGTTTCATATCGAAAAAAATTAAATCATGACACAATTTTATGTGATGTTAGAAATCAAGATGAATTTATTGAGATTGTTAAATCAATATCACCAGATGTTATAATAAACTGTATTGGCATTTTAATTCAAGGAGCCAACTTGGACCCTGAAAACGCTATTTTTATAAATGCTTATTTTCCACACAAGCTAATGAGTCTTGCGGATGAGCAAAATAGTAAACTAATTCATATATCAACTGATTGTGTTTTTTCAGGAGCAAAAGAGACACCATATGTAGAAAAAGATTTTAAAGATGGTAAAGACACTTATGCTAAGTCTAAAGGTCTTGGAGAAATAATAAACAAAAACCATTTAACTCTCAGAACATCTGTTGTTGGACCAGAATTAAAAAGAGATGGTGAGGAATTATTTCATTGGTTTATGTCTCAAAATGGAAAAATTTATGGATTTACAAAAGCTATTTGGTCGGGAGTTACAACTTTAATTTTAGCAAAAGTCGTAGATTGGGCTATTCAGTTTAAAATCACAGGTTTATATCACGTAACTAATAATAAAAGTATAGACAAGTTTACGCTTTTGAATTTGATGAAAAAGTATACTAAAAAGAATATTTTAATACATCCATTTGATGAAAAGGTGTTGAACAAAAGTTTTATTGACACACGAAAAGAATTAAATTTTGAAATACCAACTTATGATGAAATGATAAAAGACATGATTTTTCAGGCTAGGAATGAAAAATCTCTTTATGGTCATTATGATTTAAAAAAGTAAACTGTATCAATTTTATTGTAGTAAAAAATACTATTTAAATTTAATAAGGAAAATGAAACTACTATTAATCATTGATGATTACCTCCCAGACAGCACAAAAGTTGGAGCAAAGATGATGCATGAATTAGCTTTAGAGCTGAAAAATAATAGTCATGAGGTATTGGTTTTAACACCTAAGCCAAGTCAGAAAGAATTATTAATTGTACAGAAAATTGATGGTATTACTGTTTTGTTTTTTAGAAGTGGTAAAATCAAAAACGTTGGAAAAATAACACGTGCAATTAATGAATCATTATTATCATATCAAGCATTTAAGTCTTCAAAAAAATATTTAAAAGAGAATCATTGCGATGGTATTATATATTTTTCTCCATCAATATTTTTTGGCTGTTTAGTTAAGAAACTTACTAAACTTTGGAATTGTAAATCATATTTGATTTTGAGAGACATTTTTCCACAATGGGCAATTGATAATAACTTGATAAATGAAAACTCTTTAGTTCACAAGTATTTTAGTTTTTTTGAAAAAATAAATTATCAATCAGCTGATAAGATAGGTGTTATGTCACAATCTAATTTAGATTTTTTTAAATCTAAAAAACATAATACTTCCAAGTTTGAAGTATTATATAATTGGTCACAAATAGGCGATAATCCAATTTCAAAAAATAATTTTAGAAAAAAACTTAAGCTTGAAAATAAAATTGTGTTTTTTTATGGAGGAAATATAGGTCATGCACAACAAATGATTAACCTTATAAATCTCGCTAAAAAATTTACAAAAAACAGTTCTGTTCATTTTTTATTTGTTGGGCAAGGTGATGAAGTTGATTTATTATTAGATGAAGTTAGTAAAAATAAACTTAAGAATATTACATATTTACCCCCAGTAAATCAAAACATTTATTTTGAGATGTTGAGTGAATTTGACATTGGAATATTTAGTCTTCATTCTGCGCATAAAACTCATAATTTTCCTGGCAAATTACTAGGCTATATGTCGTATTCAAAACCAATTTTAGGATGCGTTAATCCTGGAAATGATTTGGCAGATGTTGTAAATTTAGCTAAAGCAGGAATTATAGTAGACAGTAATGATTCTTTTGGGTTATATAAAGCTGCAAAGACTTTAATTGATTCGGAAAGTATTCGAAATAAAATGGGTACGAATGGAAGGGAACTACTCATAAAAAAATTTTCTGTAACAAGCATTTCAAAACAAATTGTAAATAATCTATAATTTAATTTTTATTAAATATGCTTTTTGATCCAAAAACACCTATTGATTAACTGATACTAATTGACAACAAAGTATAATTAAACTTTCTTAATCACGTACTCGACAATTCCCCAAATAATTAATTGATTATCCTCTTTAATTTCTATGGATTTATATTTTTTATTTTGTGGCATCAAAAAGAGTTTGTTTCCTTTTTTGTTTATTCTTTTTACAGTAAATTCTCCATCAATAAAACAAACTGCTACTTTACCATTTTCTGGATTCAATGACCTATCAATTACTATCAAATCACCGTCATCCAGCCCTGCTTCAATCATAGAATCTCCACTTACTCTTGCATAAAAAGTAGATTCTTGATTTTTAACAAGCTCTTTATCTAAACTTATTCGAATCTCTTTAAAATCATCAGCTGGAGATGGAAAACCTGCTGAAACACCTTCTTCAATAAGCCATTGACCTAATGAATCACCCTTTTTTGGTTTTAAAAATATAAGGTTATTTATTTTCATTTTACTTTGATAATTTCATCTACTTTACAAGTATAGTTAGGACTTAATTTTTCCTGTTTCATTTTCCATCTTTTTCTTAAATCTTGAGATGCAAGTTTAATTTTACTTTGGCCTTCTTTTTTTTGAATATAATCTATAGTTTTCATTAAATATTTAT
>MDSV01040557.1_pt1 | contig 12397 bp, 12 predicted proteins | sample 810851 | NCBI WGS metagenome assembly MDSV01 (sample SAMN05326640, study PRJNA326480) | marine metagenome | isolation source: seawater | place: Atlantic Ocean: North East | collected 2012
ATCCTGTTAAAAATAGATCGAATTTAAAAATTGTTACTAAAGCTCATGTGCAAAAAATAAATTTTGAAGGAAAAAAAGCAACTGGTGTAAGCTATTTTCAAAAAGAAAAAGTAATTACAGTTAAAACCAATAGAGAAGTAATTTTATCTGCTGGATCAATTGGTTCGCCACATATTTTGCAAGTTTCAGGAATAGGAGACTCAGAAAAATTAAAAAAACACGGAATAAAAACTATTCATGAATTAAAAGGTGTAGGGAAAAACCTACAAGATCATTTAATGTTTAGGCCTGTATACAAGGTAAAGAATTTAAAATCTTTAAATAGTAAAATTAATAGCTTAATTGGTAATTTCTTTATTGGACTAGAATATGTTTTTAAACAAAGCGGTCCGATGACAATGGGTGCTAGTCAAGTTTGTGGTTTTGTAAAAAGTGACCCTTCAAGAGCAACTCCAAATTTGCAATTTCACGTTCAACCAATAAGTACTGATATCCTAGGAGCAACAAAAATGCATGACTTCGATGGAATAACTCCTACTATTGCCAATGTAAGACCGACTAGTAGAGGCGAGATTAATATAGCAAGCAAAGATAGTAGAGATAATCCAAAAATTAAAATGAATTACCTGTCTACTGAAGATGATAGAGAGGTTGCTGCTAAAGCTCTTAAAATAGTGAGAAACATAATGCTTAACACTAAAACATTTAAAAAATATGAGCCAGAGGAATATAGGCCTGGAGCACATATAACAGATGACGAACAATTAGTAAAAGCTGCAAGTAATCACGCTCAAACAATCTTTCATCCTGTTGGAACCTGTAAAATGGGTAAAGGAGAAGAAGCTGTTGTTAATGAAAAATTGCAAGCGCACGGAATACAAAATTTAAGAGTTGTAGATGCATCTATTATGCCAAATATAACCTCGGGTAATACTAATGCACCAACAATAATGATTGCAGAAAAAGCATCTGACATGATACTTAATAAGTAATCATGTTTGCTGAATTATTTACCCCCGAACAAATAACTATTTTAACTCAAATCATTTTTATTGATCTAGTATTAGCAGGTGATAACGCTATAATTATTGGAATGGTGGCATCAAAGTTTCCACCTCGTCAAAGAAAAAAAGTTATTTTTTGGGGAATTAGCGGTGCGGTTATTTTAAGAATAATTTTAACCCTGTTTACAGCTTATTTATTACAAATTACAGGTCTAAGACTTATCGGAGGGATTTTATTATTGTATATTGTTTATAAACTTTATGTCGATGTAATAAAAGGTGAATCAAAAGAAGAAGATATAAAAATAGACAATTCAAGTTTCTTTAAAGCTATTTGGACTGTGCTTCTAGCAGACTTCACAATGAGTTTAGATAATGTACTAGGTGTTGCAGGAGCTGCAGGTCATCATTATCATTTGTTAATTTTTGGACTACTACTTTCAATCATACTAATGGCTGTTGCAGCAAGTCTAATTTCAAACTGGATTAAAAAATACAAATGGATTGCCTGGGTAGGTTTGTTGGCTATTTTAATTGTTGCCATTGAGTTAATTTATACAGATATTAAAACTTTAATACTTTAATGCTAAAAAAAATTAATCTTAAAAATAGAACTGCTCTAGTGACTGGAGCTGGAAAAGGTCTTGGTAAAGCTTGCGCAGTAGCTTTGGCCGAAGCAGGCGCAAAGGTAATAATATTAAGTAGAACAAAATCTGATCTTATTAAAGTAAATAAAATTATAAAAAAAACTAAAGGCTCAAGTAAATTATTTGTTTGCGATGTGACAAATTTAGAAGAATTAAAAAAAGTTTTAAGAAAAATAAGTAGATTAGATATTTTGGTAAACAATGCTGGTAACAACAGGCCACAACATTTCACCAAAGTAAGTCAAGAAAACATGGAATACCTTACTAATTTAAATATGAAAGCAGCATTTAATGTTGCACAATTGTGTTCTCAAAAAATGGTAAAAGCGAAAAATAGAAAAAAAATTGGTGGATCTATCATTCATATGTCTTCTCAATTGGGTAGAGTTGGTTGTGAAGGACGTAACGTTTACAATATGAATAAATTTGGAATAGAAGGACTTTCAAGGGGTATGGCTTGTGAACTAGCGCATTATAATATTAGAGTAAATACTATATGTCCTACTTTTGTGGAAACACCAATGGTTAAAAAATTTTTTAAGAATAGAAAATTTAAAGATAAAATGCTTAAAAATATTCCTTTAAGAAGGGTTGCAAAAGAAAGTGATGTTGCAACAGCAGTAGCTTTTCTAGCTGCTGACTCATCTGAAATGATAACTGGAACTTCTTTATTGGTAGACGGAGGTTGGACAGCGCAATAATGGGAATTTTTTTAAAAGACATAATTTTAAAAGGCAAAACAGCTTTGATTACAGGTGCTACTAAAGGTTTAGGTAGAGGAGCGGCAATAGCAATCGCTGAGGCAGGTGGAAATATAATAGCAATCGGTAGAAATCAAAATGAACTTAATACCTTAAAAAAAGAAATTAAAAAATATAAAGTTAATTACTTGTCGTTTAATTGCGATGTGAATGATTACAATCAAATGAAGTTATTTATATCTAAACTTACGAAATTAGACATCTTGGTTAATAATGCTGGGACTAATATTCCAGAACCTTTTTTAAAAGTTAAAAAATCTTCAATGGAAACTTTGTTAAATGTTAATACCAAGGCAGTTTTTAATATCGCTCAACTTTGTGCAAATCAAATTATCAAATTAAAAAGAAAAAGTGGTTCAATAATTAATGTTTCATCTATTTTTGGTCTAGTGGCTGGACAAAAAAGAACTGTCTATAGCATGACTAAATTTGGTGTTGAAGGATTAACTAAAGGTATGGCTTTAGATTTAGCTAAATACAACATTAGAGTTAATAGTGTTTGTCCAAATATCGTTTTAACCCCAAGAACTAAAAAATACTTTGCAGATAAAGATTACAATAAATATGTAAAAGAAAATACTCCAATAAATAAAGTAGTTTCTGTAAGCGATGTTGCCACTTCAATTACTTTTCTTGCATCGGAAGCTGCATCTATGATTACTGGGGCCTCTATCGTTATTGATGGTGGATGGACTGCAAAATAAATCAATGAAAAAAATATTATTAGTAAATTTTTTTGGGGTCTTGCTAATAATTATCTTACTTGAATTTATTTCTAATTTTTTCAAATTATCTGGCTTAATGGGTATTCAAAAAGGATTGATTTACGAAAAAGATGAAACAAATTTTCTTTATCCGGATAAAGAGGGCATTATATTTGATGAAAAAGTTTTTACAGATCGTTATGGATACAGGGTGCCAACAAAAAATTTTAGATATAAAAATAATAATAACATTTTTATTTTGGGAGATAGCGTAACATTTGGAAATGGTGTAAAAGAAGAATATACTTTTGTTGGTCTCATGAGAAAAAAATTTAAAGATCAAAATTTTTTAAACAGCTCTGTCCCAGGATATCAACTAAAAGATCATGTCAAAGTTTTAAAATACTCAACGAAATTCAAAAATGTTAATAATATTTTATATTTTTTTACTCTAAACGATATTTATGGATCCTCTAATATCACTAACTTAGATAATAAAAAAAAAAATGAGTCAGATTATGATCTAAAAAAAATACAGCTATTTAATAAATTAAATGCTTACTTAAGAAATAAATCTTACTTATATATGCTTATAAAAGGAATAGGAACTGATCCATCAGAGAGATGGTTTTTAAATTTAAAAAAAGAGTATGGGAATATAAATACCTCTCAAATAAGAAAACAGTTCACATCTTTAAAAAAGTTTTCTAAAAGTACACAGTCAAATTTAGTTGTAATAATTCTTCCATACGAATATCAAACAAGAAATTGTTCAAAAAACGCCTTAAAACCACAATCAAAAATTATTGAAATTTTAGATACCTCAAAAATAAATTTTAGAGATTTTACTAATTATTTCTGTAATCAAAAAAACCCAAATAAAAATTTTTACAAATTCGACCCTATGCATTTATCCAAAAATGGACATATGTTAGTATTTAAAAAATTAAAAAATGAAATTAATTTTTAAATCTATAATAATTTTTTTATTTTGTTGCTTTAAAATTCAAGCATTAGAATTTCTTGGAAAATTTGAACAAGGTGCCTTTATATTAGGAAAGACAAATCCAGACACAAAAATTAAAATTGATAATAAAGAAGTGAGAGTAACAAAAGATGGTTATTTTGCATTCGGACTAGATAGAGATAGAAAAAATAATATCATTGTAAAAATCATTGAAAAAAATAAAACCACAATTGTTGAAAAAAAGATTTTAAAAAGAGATTATAAAATCCAAAGGATTGATGGGCTGCCTTCGAAACAGGTCACTCCTCCTCCTGAAGTTTATGATAGAATTAAAAAAGATAATATCTTAATTGGAAAGGCCAGATCAATAGACTCAACATTAAATTTTTTTAAAAATAAATTTATATATCCAATTGACAAATATATAATCACAGGTGTTTATGGTAGTCAGAGAATTTTAAATGGCAAACCTCGAAGACCTCATTACGGTATAGATTTTCATGCTCCTGAAGGAACTCCAGTCAAAGCAATGATGGATGGGATCGTCACGCTATCTGAAAATGATATGTATTTTACCGGCGGAACAATCATATTTGATCATGGTCATGGTATTAGTACTCTTTATATGCACATGAAAGATATTAGTGTTAAAGTTGGTCAAAGAGTTAAGCAAGGACAAATAGTTGGAACTTTAGGGCAAAGTGGAAGAGCAACTGGTCCACACTTGGACATTAGATTAAATTGGTTTGGTGTTAAACTCGACCCAATGACAATTTTAAAAAGAAAATAAAACTTGCATGATTGAAAAATTTAGCAAAATCGTAAAGATTTTATCTATTAATATTTTTTTTTTAGTTATAGCTTTATTTGTTATTGAAATATTTTCAGGGGATTTGATATTCAAAAAGAAACTCAAGTGTTCTTACATACTTTGTAATGCAAATTATACTTATAAAACTGATCTTTATACCTCAGAAAAAATTAAGATATCTTATAAAAAAGATCAATATGGCTTTAGAGGACGAAAACCTAATTCAGATAATATAATTAATTTTCTTACAGTTGGTGGAAGCACAACTGATGAACGATATTTGAATCTTGAGGATACATGGTCAGAACAATTAGAAAATGTTTTTAAGGATAATTCAAAATATATCGATGTTGTAAATGCAGGTATAGACGGACAATCGTCCTTTGGCCATATCTGGAATCTTAGAGAGTGGATAAATAAAATAGATGATTTAAAAATTAATAATATAATTTTTTATATTGGTATAAATGAAAAAGAATATCCAGGAAGACACGATTTAAATATAGATCGAGTAAAATACCCAAAAAAAATACTCTATATACTTAAATACAATAATGGTTTTGTAAGTAAATTATATGAGTTTTTTGTCCATAAATATAATCCAATCGATGAATTAAATGTTGCACATTCTAAGAGTCGAACAGCTAATTACAAAAAAATCATACCTTCGAATAATTTTAATACGAATTTTTTATCCGAAAATATTAACGAATTAATAAAAATTAGTAAAGAATTGAAAATAAATCCAATTTTTATCACGCAACGTACTGCTAGATGGAAGCTAAATAATAATCAAGTTTATTCTATTTCAGAAGGGTATGATTATTACTCAAGAGAAAAAATAATATCAGAAACTATTTTAAAAATTTGCGAAAAGTACAAACTAATTTGTATTGATGGATTTAATAAATTAAATTTAAACAATGAAGATACTTATGATCTTGTTCATACAAACCCAGAGGGTTCAAAAAAAATTGCAAATTTTATATTTAAAAGCTTACCAAAAGAGGGTTTTAAATAATCATTAGATAGATTAAATTAATCGAGTTCAAATTTATTTTTATAATCTTGAATTAAAGATTGATCTTGATCCTTTTTATACAAAATAAAATTTTCAACTACTAAAATATCTAAATTAGTCCCCATAAAACAATTAAATGCGTCTTCAATTGAACATACAATAGGTTCTCCTCTTACATTAAATGATGTGTTTACAAGAATTGGACACCCTGTAATTTTTTTAAATTGGTTAATTAATTCATAATATTTAGGATTAGTATCTTTGTGTACAGTTTGTATTCTTGCAGAGTAATCAACATGAGTAATTGCTGGGATTACCGATCTTTTTATATTTAATTTATCTATCCCAAAAAGCCTCTTTTCATTCTCTTTCATCTCAATTTGTTTATCTTTTTTGACATCTGACACGAATAGCATGTAGGGACTATCTTTATCAAATTCAAACCATTCATCTAAATCTTCTCTTAAAACCGATGGAGCAAAAGGCCTAAAACTTTCTCTAAATTTTATTTTAAGATTAAGTTCTTTTTGCATTCTCTCTGATCTTGGATCTGCTAAAACTGACCTGCCTCCAAGCGCTCTTGGACCAAATTCCATTGGCCCTTGAAACCATCCTACTGTTTTAGACTCAGATAATTCTTTCGCAGTTGTTTCAATTAGTTGTTTCGAGTCTAGTTTCAAAAATTTTGCCTTAAGATGGTTAAATGATTTTAAAATTTCACTTTCACTAAATTTAGGACCTAAGTAAGAACCTTTCATTTGATCCTTAAATTCATCCCTTGGTTTTTTAAGTTCTTTATGCCAGAAAGCTAACGCTGCTCCTAGAGATCCCCCTGCATCACCTGCGGCTGGTTGCACCCAAACATTTTCAAATATTTTTTCTTTAATAATTTTACCATTGGCAACACAATTTAATGCAACCCCGCCAGCAAGACATAAGTTGTTAATATTATATTCTTTAGCAGCCGACTTTGTTAATCTTATTACAATTTCTTCCGTAACCGCTTGCACAGATGCTGCAATATCCATATGAAATTGAGTAAGTTTATCTTTTTTTGGATCTCTGACTGGCTGACCAAAAAGGTTTGAAAATTTTTTGTTAGTCATTGTTAAACCAGTTGCATAATTAAAAAAACTCATATCTAGTTTAAATGATCCATCATCTTTTATATCTATTAATTTTTCCAAAATTAAATCTTTATAAATGGGTTTTCCATATGGAGCTAATCCCATAACTTTATACTCACCACTATTAACTTTAAATCCGGTATAATATGTAAAAGCAGAGTAAAGCAGACCAAGAGAATGCGGGAAATGAATTTCTTTAATTATTTTAAGATCGCTTTTTTTTCCTATAGCTATAGTAGAAGTAGCCCACTCTCCAACACCATCTAAAGTTAAAATTATAGCCTCCTCAAAAGGTGATGGAAAAAATGCACTAGCTGCATGGCTATAATGGTGTTCAGAAAACTTTATCTTATTTATATTTTTAAAATTTTCATCGTGTTGTTTTAATTTGTCAAATAGAAATTTTTTTTGAAATAATTTTTCTCTCAGCCATATAGGCATGGAAAGGCTAAAAGATTTAAAACCCCTTGGTGCAAAAGCCAAGTAAGTTTCAAGTAATCTTTCAAATTTTAAAAATGGTTTTTCAAAAAAAACAATAAAATCTATGTCATTTAATCTTAAACTGTTGCTTTCTAAGATAAAGTTGATAGCATTTTTAGGATATCGAGCATCATGTTTCACTCTTGAGAATCTTTCTTCTTGAGCGGCAGAAACAATTTTTCCATCTACAATTAATGCTGCAGCGCTGTCATGATAGAAAGCTGATATACCTAAAATTGATGTCACTAGAATATCGTATATATAAAAGGCGCTACTACTGAACCTTGGCTTAAAACGATTAATATACCAAATAGGGCTAGTACAATTATAATTGGAAAGAGCCAATATTTTTTTCTTTCCATTAAAAATTCAACAAATTCTTTTATAAATTCACGCATTTTTATAACTTTAAATTGAGTCACAATAGTTTATTAAATAAATAGATGCAATGAAAAAAATTGTTCTAATAAATTTAATCATTTTAATTCTTTTAATTTTTTTAACAGAGATGACTTTTAGATTAATCTTGTCTTACAATGTTCAAGGAATTTCTGAAAATTTATTAAATAAAAAAATTAGCTATAGCTTTAATCAACCTAACCTAAATTATGGAAAAGCTTTTGGCGTAAAGATTTATACTGATAAAGATGGTTTTAGGATTAAAAAAAATCAAAATATTAAAAAAAATAATAAAGATATATTATTTGTTGGTGGAAGTGTCACTTTTGGTCCTGGGATAAAAGCAGAAAATACTTTTGTAGAACTTTTAAACAATGAAAGTAATTTTAATATTAAAAATGCTAGTGTGTTTGGAACAAATTTAGAAAACAATATTGAAATTATTAAGAATCATAATAATTTGCAAAATGTAAATAAAGTTTTTATAAATTTTCCTTTGGATGACATTATCTCCAACAAAGTAAATTTCAAAAAAAATGAAAATAGAGAAAAAAGTATAATTGATTCTTTCAAAAAAAATAAAATAGTTAACTATTTAAATACACTAGTCAGATCAAAATCGGCAACTTATGTTTTCGTAAAAAGTGTTATAGTTAATCCACAAAAGAACAATTATCTTTATGATTTAAATCTTTATAAAAATGAAAATCTTTTGAGACAATTGGAGGTAAATTTGGATGAATTAAGTAAAGCATTATCAAAAGAAAAAATTTTTTTCTATTCAATTCCTTACGCAGCTCAAGTAAAAAATGGCTGCTCGACAAATGATGGTACTGGAGAAATTCTTAAAAAAATATTTAATAAAAAAAATTACTCAATTTTATTTCTAAAAAAAGATTTTTGTAAAATTAAAAAACCTATAAACTATTACTTAAAAAATGACCCGGTACATCTATCTAAACCAGGTCATGCAGCTGTATCTCAAATTTTGATGAGTTATATCAATTAAAAATCAAAATAAATAAATTTTTCAGATGATCCTGCTTTAATAGCTAATCCAGTTATTAAAATAATAATAAATATTGGTATTAAAATTAAAAAATTAATTTTCTTTGATATATTTTCAATATACTTATAATTATCAAATTTTTGACTAAATACAGCAGTTATAACTAAAGCTAATAAAATTAAATTTTCAATTTCAATAATTGTAAAAAAATTTTGGTAAAGATTGCTATAGAAAATTAATAAAAAATTTAAATCGTTTATTCTGAATATTATCCATAAGTTAAAGACTAGAAAACAAGTTAGGAAAATTTTTATTAGCTTATTTAAATTAAAATATTTACTCATTTGTTTTTCAAGAAATAAAAAAATTCCATTCATTGATCCCCACAAGATAAAATTAATACTAGCTCCGTGCCATAAACCTGCGATTGACATTGTTAAAAATAAATTACTAAATAATTTTTTATTTCCATATCTAGATCCCCCTAATGGAATATAGACATAATCTCTAAACCATTTTGATAATGTTATGTGCCAATTTCTCCAAAATTCAGTTAAAGAGCTGCTAAGGTAAGGTCTATTAAAATTTATTGGTAGATCAATGCTAAGAATTTTAGAGACCCCTAAAGCCATATCTACATAACCACTAAAGTCAAAGTAGATCTGAAGAGGAAAAAGTAAAAATCCTTTTATATAGTCTTGGCTTGCTGTGAAATTTTCTTTTTCAAATATCGGATCTATAAAATTTGAAATACTATCTGCAAAAAAAATCTTTTTAACGAATCCAATCATAAATAATAAAATTCCAAATTTCACATTGGCATTAGTAAATACAATTTTATTTTTTAATAAAGGAATTAACTCTTTTGCTCTTAAAATCGGTCCTGCAATTAATTGTGGAAAATAAATTAAAAATTCACTTAATGAATAGAAATTTATCTTTTCCTCGTATTTTTTTGTTTTTACATCAACTAGAATTGCAATTGCTGTGAAAGTTATAAACGAAATCGCCAAAGGTAAATCTCCTTTATAACTTAAATCTGTAAGTATTTTAATTTCAAAAAAATTAGATAAGAAAAAAGAATATTTAAAATAAAAAAGTGGAAGGAGTGTTAACGGAATTGATACTTTTAAACTTAAGTCCCTCTTTAAAAAAAAATAGGAAGTTATAAAAAAAAATAATATTAAAAACGTAAATGGTGGACTCCAAAAACCATAAAAAAAGATACTAAATAAAATAATTATTGATCTCTGATGGTTCTTAAAGATTTTTATGAAAAATAAAAATATTAAAAAAAAAATTATGAATTGAATAGAAGAAAAAATCATCTGTTAAGATAAAGAAAAATATTTTCACTCATAAGAGAATTGGCATACGCATTTGGATGTGGATCTCCAAATTTATTCCAAACTGTTTTCTCATCTTTGCCCTCAAAAATACTCAATAAATCATGAAACTTAAAATCTAAGTCTGCTGCGACTTTTTTCATTTTCTGATTAATAAAATTAAGTTTGTAAGGATTTAATTTATGAATATCAGGCATTAAAATAATATGGCAATTAATTGAGTTTTTTTTACAATGTTCACTGAGATTTAATAACTCTTTTTTAGCAATAATAAAACCCTCGTAATCATCATCATAACGGTCTGAATAATATTTCTCCACTTTTTCTGGATTAAAAGCTGAAACATAAGAATTCAATAATTTCCATACCACAACACCTAGATGGAAATTATTAGTAAAAAAATTTACTTTAGCAGGTTTAATTATTTCAGTATCATTTACAAAAAAATGTATAATAATGTCTGTAAACTCAAGTTCTTTCCAATTCTCAAAATAATTATTTACATACCTTTGAGTATTGTAATTGCCAACACCTCCATTAATAAAAATCCATTTTTTATTGTTCTGCAAAGATTTTTTATTCAACCTATTAGAAAAAACTTTGTCATGTTCAATACCCCAGCCCATTGCAACAGAACTTCCAATTATTAAAAAACTTCGATCATATTGAGATAACTTTGAGTTGTCGTATTGTATGTCTCTCTGGCCAAAATTATTAATTTTTATTTCTGTATTTTGTAAAATTGCAGATTTATTTTTAATGTGTACATGATTAATTTTTTTATTATTAACTTTTGTTTTAAGCTCTTTTGCGTATTTCCACATTTCTATGTCATAATTAACTATAAATTTATGTTTTATTCTTAAAATTGACTCACAAATTAATAAACCTATTAATAGGGATATGGAAACTATTAAGGTTGATCTTAATAATTTTTTTAAATTAAACATTTATGAAGTTAAAATTGTCGATTCATTGAGGTAATATTTTTTCTATGAATCCAATAGCTTTTTATTAATTTATTTTTTTTTATTTTAAGAAGATCTTTTCCAAACATTTTTAATATTATTCCAATTGGAGTGAGAATAATGAAAAAAACTAAAAACATAACAAATGGTGCGATTATTCTTCCAAGTAGCTCTCCAAACTTTACCCAACCTTTGTTCAAAGGCGCTAAAATTTTTGAGTTTAATATTCCTAAAATTAAAAAAGCTAGTGATATTGTTAAAGCCCACAATCTAATTGCTTCAGAGTTAAGAAGAGGCCAACATGCGATAATTAAAAAAACTATAAAAAACAATAGCCCAAAACTTCTATTGCTTGCTTTTTTTTGCATACTTGTTGAATATTAATTCAAACCTTTTTGAGGTTTCATATCCTCTTTTTTAATTCCAGCAACTCTCACTGGTTTTTTCATGGCATCTCTTCTAAACGGCTCGCCTAATTCTTGGTTAAGTATGACTTCTATAAAAGTAGTAATACCTTTTTTCTGATCCTCACAAGATTGTTTTATCGCTTTAGTTGTTTCTTCCATTGATCTTACTGTAACTCCTTTTAAACCACATGCATCCGCAACTTTTGCATAACTTAATTCAGGATCTAATTCTGTTCCTATAAAATTATTATCAAACCAAAGAGTGGTGTTTCTTTTTTCTGCTCCCCATTGATAGTTTCTAAAAATTACCATTGTAATTGATGGCCATTCTTCTCGTGCACATGAACTCATTTCATTCATACTAATTCCAAAAGCACCGTCTCCTGCAAAACCTATAACTGGTGTGTCTGGACAACCAATTTTTGCTCCAAGTATTGCTGGAAAGCCGTAACCACAAGGACCAAATAATCCTGGTGCTAGATATTTTCTTCCTTTTTCAAAAGTTGGGTAAGCATTTCCGATCGCACAATTATTTCCAATGTCACTAGATATAATTACATCTTCAGGCATACCTGCTTGGATGGCTCTCCAAGCTTGTCTTGGGGACATTCTATCTTTATCTCTCTCTCTTGCTTCTTTATTCCAAACAGTTCCTTTATCATCTTCTTCATGATCTAAACTTGATAATTTTTGTAACCAAGCAGATTTAGTTTGATGAATTAAATCTTTTCTTTTTTGTCTATCAG
>MDSV01094237.1_pt1 | contig 12397 bp, 10 predicted proteins | sample 810851 | NCBI WGS metagenome assembly MDSV01 (sample SAMN05326640, study PRJNA326480) | marine metagenome | isolation source: seawater | place: Atlantic Ocean: North East | collected 2012
ACTTACTCTGGTACTAATTCAGCAACTGTAGTCGGAGGTGGTTTATCAGACGCAGCCCAACTTGCCGAGTTGCAAGCTAATTATACTATTCAAGCAGGATCTGTCTCAGTTTCTGGAGGTACAATTCATTGGGGACGTGATAATGATGTATTTACCGATACGGAGAATCTTGACGGTGATGGTGATCCTCAAAATTACGGTCGCTTTGCAGTCTGGGCTGTACCTGAGCCAAGTAGCGCAGCGCTTATCGCTGGTCTACTTTGCATCGGTTTGACACTCACTCGTCGCCGTAGTTAAGCCCAAGCTTTACGATTTAATCGCTGCACACTAAACAGCGGTACAAGAGCCGCGAATGGGTAGTATCCTTTTCGCGGTTTTTTTGTGCCTCACGATTCTTATTAATTACATTCAACAATAATAGATATAAAGCTTCATTAGCATTGCTACGCCCATGAAAAATACAGTTCTTCTCCTCACACTCAACATCAGCTGCGCGCTGCTTCACTCTCTCCATGCTGGCAACGCTACCTGGCGTAGTGGCGGTGATATAAATTTTGCTAATCCGAACAATTGGAGCCCTAACTTTACTATCCCTAGTGAAGGAGACACTGCTATTCTTAAAATCAATCAATCTGCGGTGCTCAGCGATACCATCAGCCTAGGTCAATTGCGCATCGGCCAAAATGCCGCTGCAGGTAATACAGCGACTGTCGAATTAGCTGCAGGTTCTGAATTAAAAGTTAGTAGCGCTCACATTGGATACTCCTTAGGTTCCGATAATTATCGTGGGACCCCTAGCGCAGGAGTTGGATTGCTAACTGTGAATGGTTCGCTTCTAGCGGAAAATCTATTTATTGGAAACGCTGGGCAAAAATCCAGCAGCAACAATGCTACTGGCACCGTAGTCATCAACGAAGGCGGTACCGTCAGCACGGAAAAAATTACCTACATCGGAGCAAAGACAGCAGGCAATTCTGCTATTTCAGATGGCACACTAATCATTAATGCTGGCGGCAACTACCAGGCTGCAGGTAGCGTGATCGTTGGCCATGGCTCTGACTGCGCCGGAACTCTCACCCTCAGTGGCGGAACTGCGGTATTTAACAACGGTCTAACTCTCACCAATAAAGGCGCCGCTTATTCCGGACACAGCGCGAATGTAAATCTTCTTTCGGGCAAGCTAGTGGTGACTGGAGGTTGGCTACTTTTTCAACCGAATACCCCTAAGAGTATCACAGTTGATAAGGGTGTCTTAATCTTTAAGGGTGACCGTAAAGGTAACTTTAAAAAACTATTTGAAGACAGCGGAACGAAGTTAAGCCTTACAGGAGGCATGAACGCTGAGCAAGACGCCCTCAATAGCGAAGGATATAGAGGTATTAATGAAATCCAGCAAGGCAGCTACACACTCAAGTACGGATATAATCCCAAAACTGATATGACCGCCATGTGGACAGTACACAATTAGACTATAATTGTACCTCTAAGGCATAACCAATGCCTTCGTTTTTAAGCGTAGGCAGAGTAATAAGTAGCCCAGCATCTGTTTGCTCCCAATTGACTACATCAGACTGTCCAAGTACTTGGATAGCTTTAATCGACTCTCCTTTTAGTGATTGAACTACAACTGTGTTATTCTCAGGACGGGCAAGAGCCATTACGTATACTTTGTCTTCTTTTTGGGTAAACCAAAAGTCATCACTCTTGAAATCAAAGCTTATCTTTGCTTTTTTACGATGCTCGGTTCCACCCATATGTAAATTAGTTGGCCCTTCATTATCGATGCGCCACGGCCTACTGCCGTAAATAGCCGCACCATTAACTTTGAGCCATTCACCCGCTACTTTTAAATTGGCTACCGCCTGCTCTGGAATGGTCCCGGTTCCATCTGGTCCAACATTAAGCAATAAATTTCCACCCTTACTTACATTTGCAATCAGCCAATACAGTATTTCTACAGGAGGCTTCCAGTCATCATCGTAAGACTTATATCCCCATGAGTTATTTGTAGTCGCGACACATTCCCAGGCATTTTTATTAATTGCATCTGGGATCACATTATCGCCAGGAATACCAAAATCGCCAAAATGATTTCCTATGCGCTGATTGACTAATGTCTCTGGATTCGCATTGAAAATCGTTTCATAAAAAGCAAAACTATGGCGTGCAGGTATATAAATGGGAGTATCGAGCCATATTTCTGTAAGGTCGTAATTATTAACAAGTTCACGAACCTGCGGTAGCGACTTATTTTCAATATATTCATCAAACTTGACAGGTGCTGGATCGAAATAATTAGCAAAGACTTTTTTGAGAGGCTTTTCAGGTCCATATTCCTTAATGCCAGAGTCTCCGCCATCGCGCCAGTCAAGGGCGTGAGAGTAATAAACGCCAAAAGAGATCCCCTCACGCTTACAAGCTTGCTCCAGTTCGCGGATGATATCTCGACCAAACGGAGTCGCATCCACACTGTTAAAATCACTCACCTTAGATTCAAAAAGTGCGAAACCGTCATGATGCTTCGAAGTGATTACCATGTATTTCATTCCAGCTGCTTTAGCCACAGCCACCCATTCATCTGCATCAAACTTTGTGGGATTAAACCGATTCGCTAGCTTGGCGTATTCTGCTCGAGGTATTTCCCTGCGGCGCATAATCCACTCTGCTACTTTAGGACCTATGCCTGGGTCCTCCATCTTCAATCCTTCATAGACACCACCAAGAGTTGCGTATAAGCCCCAATGAATGAACATTCCATACTTTTGGTCATTGAAACGTGTATGACCCCTCTGCTTTCCAGTCGATGCAGCCATAGGGCGCCACTTCGCCTCTAGTTCTAGCATCTCTGGTGATCCTGGAACTCCGGATCCCCATGGGGGAGAGGCAAATGATTGTATATTACTGAAACAAAAAGTAGCCAAAGCTACTGTGAATACAGCCCAGAATTTTGAGGTTAAAGAATTAAGTAAGTTCATAGTAGATAAAATTAAATAAATAATAAGAGTATTTTTATGCAGCCATTTTTACACATCAAAATAGTATGTAAAAAACCCTACTGACCACACACAATATTAAAGTATGCTGTGTTACGAGAGTAATGCTACATTCAGAACTCCTATCTAGTACGAGCAAAAATTCTTAGTTTTATAAAGAAAGTATGCATTATCTTATCCTCTTTCGCATGGTTAATTATATCTATTAATTAGTCAGAGCTGTCTATTGATAAGAAATCTCAAATATATTAATATTAAGGATTATTATTGTCAGCTTATTATCAAAGTATGAATACATCCCCTGAAAGTAGCAAAAAAATCGAGCAAGAACTGATACCCATGATTCCAATGCGGCACGGTAAAATGCCAGTTATAGGCATGGGCACTTTTGGTTCCGACCATGTCAGCAACGAACAAATGGCCGATGCAGTACTTGGTGCTGCAGAAGTTGGCTATCGACATTTCGACTGCGCAGAGGTCTACGGCAACGAAGCAGAAATTGGTGCATCGCTCGAACAAGTTATGACTAGTGGCGTTGCTCGCGAAGACTTATGGATTAACTCGAAGGTTTGGAATAATCATCACACAGCAAAAGATGTCATCGATGCCTGTAAACGATCACTGGATGATCTAAGAATCGATTATATTGACTTATATTTTGTGCACTGGCCTTTCCGTAATTTCCACGCTCCTTTCTGCGATGTCGATGCTCGCAACCCGGACTCTCACCCATATGTGCACCGCGAATTGATGGAAACATGGGAAGCTTTGGAATTCTTGCATGGTGAGGGTCTTATTAAAAATATAGGTACTTCTAATATGACGCTTCCAAAGCTAGAATTATTAATTAAAGATGCTTCTATTAAGCCCGATGCTAATGAAATGGAACTACATCCACATTTTCAACAACCCGAGCTGCTGGAGTATTGTATTCGTCAAGAAATACAACCAATAGGGTATTGCCCACTAGGCTCTCCTGGACGCCCAGAGCGCGACCGCACCTCTGATGACACCACCGATATAGAGGATCCAGTGATCGTGCAAATCGCCACAGCACATAACGTCCATCCAGCAATCATATGCATTAAATGGGCGCATCAAACTGGAATAGCGCCGATCCCAATGTCAACAAATCCACGTAACTACTATGCGAATTTAAAAGCTGTTACCGAGGACCCTTTATCCGAAGAAGAAATGAAATCTATAAGTGCAATCGACAAAAATTGCCGTCTTATTAAGGGCCAAGTTTTCCTATGGGAAGGTGCAACTAGTTGGGAAGACCTTTGGGACCTTGATGGAACAATAACAAAGTAACTAAAAATAAATACAAAACCATGAGCGCAACCTCTATACCCGACCTAATGCAAGGTGCTGTTTTACCTGGAGATAGCACTACAGAGCTTAAAGAATTCTCGATTCCAGAACCGGGCGCTGGTGAGGTGCTTTTACGCATTAAAGCATCGACGATTTGCGGCTCAGATATTCGCTGTATTTACCATGAGCATCTCGGTAAAGGTCCAGAAGGTTATCAAGGAGTCATCGCAGGCCATGAACCCTGCGGCCAAATACTTAAAAGTGGTCCTGGTTGCCGCCAATTTAAGCCCGGTGACCGAGTGATCGTCTACCATATATCTGGCTGTGGATTGTGCTACGACTGTCGCCAAGGCTACATGATCTCCTGCACGCACCCTACTCTGCGCCGCGCCTATGGTTGGCAACGTGACGGCGGAATGGCGGGCTATATGATCGCTGAAGAAAAAGACCTTATCTACTTACCAGATGAATTAAGCTATGCAGACGGCGCGCAAGTTGCCTGCGGATTTGGCACTGTTTACGAAGGCCTCGAGAAAATTGGTATTAGTGGAAATGACGCAGTCCTGATTACAGGACTCGGCCCAGTTGGCCTAGCTGCCGCGGCGCTCTGCAAAAAGTTAGGAGCTAATAAGATTATTGGAGTGGATGCGCTCGAGTCACGCAATCAAATCGCTTCTGACTTGGGACTCTTTGATGAGGTCTTACTAGCTGGAGATGATAATGAAAAAGACATTAGAAAACTCACAAATGGTCATGGAGTGGAGCGTGCTGTCGAATGCTCCGCGCACCACAGTGCAAGAAATATGGCTATTCGCGCCACGCGCAAATGGGGTAAGATGGTCTTAATTGGCGAAGGCGGTCATATGCAGATGAATCCATCGCCAGATATGCTTCATGATCAAAAGACTATTTATGGCTCATGGGTTACCAGCACTTGGCGTATGATGGACTTAGTCGAACGCTTGGTGCGCTGGAACTTACACCCAGCAGATTTAATCACGCATCGCTTTGGTCTTGAAGATGTTGAAGATGCTTATTCACTCATGGCTTCTGGCAAGTGTGGAAAAGTTGCCGTCTGTTTTGACGAAGAGTTACACGTTTAACCCTCATATAATTATGCTCAAAGGTATTCACCCAGCAATCAGTCCTGAATTACTTAAAATCCTTGCCGAAATGGGTCATGGAGAGGAATTAATACTCTCCGATGCACATTTTCCAGCGCAAGCATTCAACTCTACAGTACTACGCGCTGATGGATTAAGCGTTACTACCCTACTAGATGCGCTACTTCCGCTTTTTGAATTAGATAGCTATGCAGACCCACTAGTAATGATGCAAGCAGTCGAAGGCGACCAACTGGATCCAAATGTAGAGCAAGCATATCGAAAAGTAATCGAAAAGCACGTACCACATGCTCCAGCTATAGTGCGAATCGATCGATTTGCGTTTTACGATCGTGCCAAAGAAGCGACCGGCGTAGTCGTTACTGGAGAACTAGCTAAATATGGAAATATACTAATTAAGAAGGGTGTAACCCCAGTTTCTTAGAGTATTCGCTGTATTGGTTGAGTCCTAATATTTACAAAAAAGCTTAAAAATTATTTAAGTTTTCCATACGTACTACTCAGTCGATGTCTTGCTACTAACTCGGCGGATCAAATTTGCGTACTGCTTCGGAGAAAGTCCGTTTACACGCTTAAAGACCCTAGAAAAGTGGTAAGGATCATGGTAGCCGACAACAGCGCCAACATGTTTGACAGACAAGTTTTCTCTAACAATTAACTCAGCTGCATGACAGACTTTTAGCCGCGTTAGCAACTGATACGGGGTTTCACTCGCATAACGCTTAAATAAGCGTGAGATATACACCCCGTTCACTGAGCAGGCCTTAGAGACCTCATCAATTGAATGAATTTCTAAATAGTTCTCCTGTATATAACGCCAGCATCGCGTAAAGGTTTCATTCGAATAGGATTGAGCTTTCCCGGTAATCGATCGATCCGTAGACAAACGAACAAACAGTAACTTTAAAAGTTGCTCACATAAGCGACTCGCTTTTAAGCGGCTAATTTGCCGGCATTCTAAGAACTGCTCGAAGATATCCTGAATCCATCGGCGGTTACCTGCATAAAACATACAGCCTTCACTTAGATCAAATTCCTGCATACGCTTCAGCGCTTCAGCGCCGCTAAAATCAACAAAGTATTTAGTCATTGGCTCCGCACCTAAAGTACGAATCGTGTGTGCGGTATTTGGGCCATATATAAAAAATCCACCTGCGCTAACTACTTCTTGATGCTGCCCATTTAAAATAAGTTCACACTGACCACTTGCTATGAATTCAATGGCAAAATAATCAAAGTTTGTTCGATCAATACTGTAACCTGATGAGCAAGATTCTTTACCCGCGCATATTACCGATACATCGTTACTTTTAGCAGCATTTGGGTCGAGTATACAATAGTCACCCTCCACTTGCTGAGTAGCAATAAAACTTGGCACTACAGACTCCACGGTATCTACAACCAATCCTGCTCGGGAAATAGATTCTGCTACTAACTTAACTTGTTTATTACGCACCATAGACCTATTAAAAAATAAGATCTATCGCATAAATAAAAGAGAATGCCAGTCAATAATGGATATTATTTACTTAATTATAAGAAACTGTAAAATTAAAGCAAACAACTCTACTGCCTACAAATAAAGACATCTAAGCCTTTTCAGCAGCTTAAAAATTATTTAACACTAGTTATTTTTAAACTATATACATGCTCGCAAGGCATTTTACTTGGATTGAAATTTGGTAATGTCACAGCAATACCACCATTAGTAATCTCGACTGGAAGAGCAGCGTCATATCCTAGCATTGTGACTGTAGAGTCCTCGTTAAGCTCAATATCCTTTATGACAAACTCACCTGAGTCAGGTAATTCAGTAATAAGGGCATAGACACAGTCATCTTTTGCAGTGAAGTAACACTCTTTGCGTGCTTGTCCCTCTTTAGGATATTTCGCCATTTCAATAATTGGGTCGGGTACGCCATGATGAAATTCTTTTTTAGTATATTCGCGAATGGTGCCCGCACTCCACTGGCAATCTCTTTTCCAGCGACGCGTTCCGTAGATCGCTTCACCATTAACCTCCAACCATTCACCGATTTGTAAAAGGCGATCTTCCATAATAACTGGAATTCGGCCATCCGCGGTCGGACCTATATCCAGCAAAAAGTTACCTCCTCTAGAAACAATATCACACAGCATAAAGATAAGTAATTCACCAGTATTATAATCGTCATAGGTCTCTACACGATTATAACCGAACGATTTTCCAATACCGCGATTTTCCTCCCATAAGATCTTCGGATCAGCAAATCCAGAGCCATACTCCGTTGTATAATAACCTCCATGTTTTTTGCGAACTTTACCCCAACGGTCATTGATCACAACCTCATCCTTATTCGGAGCATTATTAAACAGCCATGCCAGTAGTGGTTTAGTCTGCCATTTTTCCTCATCCATCCACCAATCTCCATCAGAAAAAATTAATGCAGGCTGATATTTCGTAACTATTTCTTTAAACTGTGGATACATAACTTTATGAATGTAATTGTTAAGCGTTACATCATTACATTCCTTACCTCGTCGGATTGGTTGATCGGTCTCTGGCCACAAGGGGTTAAACCAATCCCAAATCGAATAATACAGCCCCATTTTTAAACCTGCATCTCGCACTGCAGTGTCCAATTCACCGAGCAGATCTCGCTTAGGACCAGATTCAACTGAATTCCACGCCATACCAAAACTTTCGGATGCTTCTTTATTCGGCCATAAGCAATATCCATCATGATGCTTCGAGGTAAGTACTACATACTTAGCACCGCTTTTTTTGAAAACAGTTGCCCACTGATCAGCATCATACATTTCACAGGTAAAGAGTGGTCGAAAGTCTGCATACTCAAAATCTTCACCATAGACACGGTTGTGAAAATCCCGAGTTGCACTACCCTGACTAATTGCCGCTTGATGCTTGCCAGTTTGGTCGCCTTCCTTCGCATGCCAGTACCACTCTGCGTAAGTGCCACGAGTTGAAAATGCTGGCACAGAATAAAGCCCCCAATGTATAAAAATGCCAAACTTTGCATCTGGATACCATTGCGGGGTTTCGCGACTATCAATCGACTCCCAATTCGCTTCATATGGCTTTGCCGATAAAATATTGGCAGGAATGGATCCAGCCAAAGAAGCTAAGAGTACAAATACAGTTACATTAAGAGGGTACATAAATTAATAGGATTTATTTGAAGGTTAATAAATAGCAGTGAATAACGAGCCGATACAGAGTATGCACGAGAATCCATCTAGCCAGAATAGATAAAAGTTACCTCATAATGTCGATTTCTAACTTGCTGGTACTATTGGACAAGGATCGATATTGTAAGACAACTACTAGATAAAAAATTTAAGATTATTGCGCACCTATTGAGCGATTTAATTTTCCAGAAACAAAGCCTTCTGTATCCAGTCGCACATAAGAGAAGCCCAGCGCAATAATCTTTTGCTCTAGTAATTCCCAATGTTCTTTAATCAATTGAATCGCTTCATTAGGAATCTCCACCTGAGCATAGTTTCCATAGTGGCGTACCCGGTTGATAGGAAAACCTGCGTCCTGTATAATTGCCTCGGCAGATTCAATCTGTCGCAGCTTCTCAAAAGTAATTTGCTCCCCATAAGGGACTCTTGAGGAGAGGCACGGGCTGGCTGGCTTATCCCAACAGTCTAAATGAAAAGACTCGGCTAATTCGCGTACGGCATTCTTATCGACACTACAATCGACTAGCGGTGAGCGCACCTCAAATTCCTGTGCTGCTTTTAATCCAGGACGATAATCACTCGCATCATCAGCGTTGGTACCGTTCAGTACCCACCAATCAGGAAACTCGCTCACCATATCTTGAAGCTCATCATAGAGGGAATGCTTACAGTAATAGCACCGATTGGATGGATTATTAAAATAATCAGGGTTTTCCAGCTCACGGGTCTTAATAATCCTTAGTGGAAGGTTAATTCCTAATGCAAACTGCTTACCTGCATCTAAATCAGAGAGCTTTAAACTAGGCGAAGCAGAGATCACTGCTAGTGTGCGTTTTGCACCTAAAAAATGTTTCGCCAAATATGCTACCAGCGAGCTGTCTACTCCTCCTGAAAAAGCCACTAAAGCCCCAGGGCACTTTTTAAACCAGCATTCAAGCTCAGATAACTTTGACATCGTAACGTTGTTAATCATTTGATTTTTATCTGTCAACTTGCGCTTACGAAGTTTTTATCCTAACACATAATTATGGCGACTCTCTTATACCAATGCCCAGCAGGAATCAGCGGCGATATGAATCTAGCTGCGCTGGTCGCTCTTGGGGTAGATCCAACACAGCTAGAATCTGAACTTCGCAAACTACCCTACTCTGGTTGGTCGCTAGAATTTAAGCAGGATAATCGTCATGGTATTCATGGCTTAAACTGCACAGTAATCGTCGATGAAGAGTCCTCACATACGCATGAATCCAGCGAGTCTGATCATCATAAACATAGAACTTACCGAGAAATCCGCGAAGCAATTGAGCAAAGCGAGATTGCTAAAGCAGTCAAAAGCGACGCTATCGCCTGCTTTAAAGCACTCGCTGAAGCGGAAGCTGCGGTGCATGGAGTGGAGCCTGAAAAAGTGCATTTTCACGAAGTTGGTGCGATCGATTCTATCATCGACATTGTTGGATCTGCAATCGGATGGCATTTATTAGGAGTAGAACGTGTCGTGTGCTCCTCACTCGAAGTCGGTGGTGGCACCGTTCGCTGCGCACACGGCGTCATGCCTGTGCCTGCTCCAGCAACCTCTCGTTTATTAAACGGAGTACCCTTTAGTAGCGGCGCAACCGATAAGGAAACAACCACACCTACCGGAGCTGCCCTGTTAATTGGCAAAGGCTGCGAATTCGCGCAGTCTATCTCAGGGATACAAATACGAGCTGCGATAGCGATAGGACAAAGAGAGGATCCAAATATAGCCAACGCACTCTATGTATCCTTAATCGATGAAGGCAGTAAGTCTAATTTCGATGTCGATCAAGTTTGGGAGGTGGTGACGAATATAGATGATATGACAGCTGAGTCCTTGAGCTTCACTTGCGAGCAATTATTCCACTCTGGCGCGCTAGATGTTTGGCAAACGCCAGCTACTTTCAAAAAAGGACGTCTTGGGTGTAGTTTGCATGCGCTTGCCACGGACACTAATTTATCCCATGTCGAAAACTGCTTACTAAAGTATAGTCGCACCTTGGGATTACGTAAGCAAAAGTGGAGCCGCACAAAATTACCAAGGGAACTGTCAAATGTAGCTACTCCTTGGGGAGATGTGCGGGTAAAAACTGCTACTCTTCCAGATAGCTCTACTCGATACAAATTCGATTTTGATGACTGTGCTACAATTGCTAAAAGCGAAAATCAGACGCTCGCATGGGTGGAAGAAAAAGTGCAAGAGCTTTATTTGAAGCAAACTAAAAAATAAGTATGAACGAACGTGCTATACTAGAGAGCTTGCAAGCTGGAGAAATCGATTTAGAAACCGCAATTTCCAAATTAAAGGGTTACGAAGACTTGGGACATAGCCGTGTAGATATCAATCGTGAAGAGCGAAATGGTGCAGCCGAAGTCATCTACGGAGAGGGAAAGACTGCCGAGCAAATTGAAGCAATCATGCGTAGCATGCAAAAGCTAGAGCAAAACATACTTGTCACTCGCTTAGACTTAGAAAAAGCCGAAATTTTAAACTCTAGCTTCCCTGAGGCAGAGTATTGCGAAACGACTCGCTTGTTGCGTTTGCAATTAAGTACTCCAAAATTAACCAGCAGCAAGATAGCGATCATTTGCGCGGGTACTTCCGATATAAGTGTTGCCGAAGAAGCGCGTCAAACAGCTGAATTTTACGGCAATGCAGTAGAGACTGTCTATGACGCAGGTGTTGCAGGCTTACACCGATTACTTGCTAGCTTAGAGATCATACGAAGTTGCCGTGTTGTCATTGTAGTTGCTGGCATGGAGGGAGCATTGCCCAGCGTTGTTGGTGGCTTAGTCGATGCCCCTGTAATAGCAGTGCCGACAAGTGTTGGCTACGGCTCCAGTTTTGAGGGTCTGTCCGCACTATTAGGTATGCTAAATACCTGCGCAAGCGGAGTCAGCGTCGTAAATATAGACAATGGCTTTGGTGCAGGCTTCTTAGCGAACCGCATCAACTGCCTCTAGGCAAGGTGCTGGTCTTTCAGATCGCTCTTGTGGCGAAAGCTGCAGGAAGACTCATAATAACCTGCTCCATGCTGTAGCGCTGCAAGGTCAGGAGATCCCTCTGCATCATTAACAGCATACTGGGCGCGCTGCGGAGCAGAAAATGGCGGCGCCACACATCCTGCCACTGCTTGATCGACGTATTCGAGCTTATCCACACCCACAACGTGGCAACAAACTTGCGGGTAACTAAGCGCATATTGCAGAACTTCTTGAACATTGGTCTTTTCGTGCAAATGGGTACGACGGCTTCCACCAAATCCCTTCATTCCTAAAACAGCGATTTCATGCTGCTCACAAAGTGGCATGGTTTCGCTCTCGAAAGCGCGCGATTTTAGCGCTCCTACAATCGAAACAGGCATAAGCGTAGCGTCCCACTTGTAGCCCCCTTCAATTATATCACGATGCACCTTAGGGTCTGTATGTCCGGTAAATCCTGCGTAGCGAATCTTGCCTTGCTGCTTGGCCAATTCAAGAGCCTCTATAGCACCCTCTTTACGATACGCGTCATCTGCATCATTATCACACACATTGTGCATCATCCATAAGTCCAAATGATCGGTTTGTAATCGCCGCAGTGAATCCTCGAGCATCTTCATCGCTCCAGTTGCATCTGATGTGTAGTTACCACTACGGAAATTACAGAACTTTGACATTAAAAAGATCGAATCTCTATGGCCCTTAAGTGCCTTGCCCATGTAGGATTCTGCTTCGCCCTTATGATAGGTCCAAGCGTTCTCGAAAAAGTTAATGCCAAGA
>MDSV01107931.1_pt1 | contig 12396 bp, 9 predicted proteins | sample 810851 | NCBI WGS metagenome assembly MDSV01 (sample SAMN05326640, study PRJNA326480) | marine metagenome | isolation source: seawater | place: Atlantic Ocean: North East | collected 2012
AATATCTGTGCTGGAAAAAACCGCCGCCAGCAGTACCAGGGCCACGACAATAAATTGCAGTGACGAGGGAATCCCATCGACGTAGTCCGGCAGATAAGTGAGAAACAGGTAACCGGTGAAGGCGCAGGTGGCAATGATGATGACATTATTGATCCACTTAACCCAGGTGATCTCAAATAACTTGAGGCGTGGTTCCACGATACAAAAGTAGAATGTGGTCACGAAGTAGAATAGCCAGATCAGAAACCCCCAGAAACCGAAGGCAATGGCCAGGGGGTTGGCGAATTCATAGACCGTTTCGGCTTCGTAGACCGGAAACTCGGTGAGCGGAAAGATGATTAGCCCTACATCGAGCCCGGACGTAAACAGAATGGCAAAGAAGGCAAAAAAGCGCGTGGGCATCTCGCCATGCAGGATCAGAGAACCCCAGCGAAGTACCAACAACAGGGAGGTAAGCAGCACGCAGGCGACTGCAATGGAAAGAATGGTTTGCATTACTGACCGTAGCCAGTTGAGGAGATCATTTTATTTGTGAGGGATAGCCGGTCAGTTCGAATTTTACGCTAGTCTAACAGGTCCACCGAGATGCCTGTTACACTTTCACGCCTACCACTCATGCTACTGCTTCTGGTGCTGTGATTAGGATCGCTTTGCTTCGCTCTACCCCTGTTTCAACTGGCCTGCTGGCAGTGCTGGTTTGCACCCTCATTGGCTGCAGCACAGCTGACCCTGTGGTCATAGATCGCGGAGAACCCAAGGTCGTTTTTATTATCGTCGATGGAATTCCGGCTGATGTGCTTGAAACGGTGCCCACGCCCTTCATTGATGAGCTGGCCGGAGAAACAGGCTATGCGCGGGCCTATGTGGGCGGTGAACCAGGCGGCGCCAGCGAGAGCCCGACAGTCTCAGCGGTGGGCTATAACAGCTTACTAACCGGTACCTGGGCCAATAAGCACAACGTCTACAGCAACTCCATAGATGCACCGGACTATCGCTATTGGGATATCTTCCGAATAGCCAAGCAACAAAACGCCTCGATTCGCACGGCCCTGTTCTCAACCTGGGAAGATAACCGCACCAAACTTGTAGGTGAAGGTCTAACCGAGGCGGGTGGGCAAAAGCTGGATTATTATTTTGATGGCTTTGAAAATGATGAGGAGAGGTTTCCTCACGACGAAGCAAGGCAATACATCAGGGAAATCGATGCGCTGGTGATTGATGAGGCAGCCAGCTATATAAGCCGAGAGGGGCCAGATCTCTCCTGGGTCTATCTGGAATTCACCGATGACATTGGTCATATGTTTGGTGATGGTGATGAGCTGAATTCCGCTGTGACCTTAATGGATGCCAATGTGGGAAAGATTTGGCAGGCGGCGATGCAGCGGCAGGCGCTATACGAAGAAGATTGGCTTATCTTGGTGACAACAGATCACGTGCGCGACACCGACACCGGTAGAAACCATGGCGGCCAGTCTGAGCGCGAGCGAACCATCTGGATCGCAAGCAATAGTGAGAGGCTCAATAGAAATTTCTACAATAATCCTGGCATCGTAGATGTCTTACCGTCACTGCTTACTCACCTTGAGGTCGCAGTCCCCACAGCGATTCGCGACCAGTTGGATGGTCAGACATTTATCGATCGCGCGGGCAATAGCACTGCGACCGACTAGAGACGCAAAGGCGTAAGCCAGAACAAGCCTATCCAGGCAGGAGATGTCATGACAGATCACGACAATAGCAGCTGGAATAAAAACCACAGCAAGCCATCCGCTTCTGTTGCGAAGGTGAGTCCAGGCAGGCCTGGCAGGCGCCGTGTGTTAGCGGGTATTGGGGCTCTGGCAGCGGCAAGCGCCGCACCCCGTGGAGTCTTCGCCCAGGGCAACTCTAACGATACCGACGTACTGATTATTGGCGGTGGTATCGCCGGGGCTTCCACTGCTTTTCACCTGGCAGAGCAGGGTCGGGATGTGATTTTGCTGGAGCGCGGTGAGATAGCGTCCGAGGCATCGGGGCAAAATATGGGCGGGCTCGGCGGCAATGGCTGGGGAAATAACCCTGATCTACTCTCCTACCTGACTGCGGGTGGTGTCGAAATATTCAAGCGCTTGCAGATCGAACTCGGCTATGACATGGAGTTTCGTCTGTCCGGTACCCTGACCGCGATTCACACAGACGAACAGTTTGAATACTTTCAGGATCGGGTGTCATCTTTGCGCGCCCAGGGTTATGACCTGGAACTGCTGACACCGAGAGAAGGACGCGCCATTGAGCCCGAGGCCAATGGCGAATTGCTGGGTTACCAGTATGCCACACAGCGCGGACAGGCTGACCCGGTCAAATCAACCCGGGCCTTCGCCCATGCTGCACAAGTGGCGGGCGCAACAATCAATACCGGTCAAAACGTCACCGCTATCACAGCTCTTAGCGCGGGGGGTTATGCAGTGCGGACTGGCTCGGGAGAATATCGTTGCCAGACCCTGGTGCTCGCCACCGGTGCCTGGTGTGGGCCGGTGGGAGAAATGCTAGGCATTAAAGTACCTATCGTTCCAATAAGGGGGCAGATGTGGGCGACCGAGGCGCAGCCGCCGCGGGTCTTCAATACTATAGGTTCGGCTGAATCCAGTTTCGCCTGGAGTAAGGACAATGGCGCCGATGCGAGCCATCCGCCCAACCTCACCCACAAAAACCGGCAGCGCTTTATTCGTCACCTCTACGGTCGTCAGCGCAAGAATGGTGAGATCATCTTTGGCGGTGATCGTGAGAGCCTTGGTTATGTGACCGAGCCCGATAGCGCGGGTATCGAAGTCAACCGCGGGCACGCCGCCGAAGTGATTCCGTTGGTGGCAAGTCTGCCAATTTCACGGGTTTGGTCTGGCCTGATGCCGTTTTCCCTCGATGGCGCGCCGATCATCGGCAAGATCTCACTCAGGGAGAAACTGTTTATTGTTAGTGGGCTGGCGTCTTCTGGTTTTGGTCGCGGGCCAATGGCCGGAAAGCTGGCGGCTGACTATATCCATACGGGCCATATGACTCACGTATTGGCGGAATCGAACCCAGATCGCTGTGTGACTGAGGCATGAACATGGGCAATGAAAACCCGTTGCGTGAATCGGCGATGATGCTGAAGCGCTGGAAAGCTGCAGCGATCAGCCCAGCCTCCCGGTTTAGCCAGGTGCTTGTAACAACGATCACGCTGCTCCTGTTGCAGGCTGGTGCTAACGCGCAGCCAGCATCGACACTGAGCGAGGTGCGTGAGCTCTATCAACAGTACACGCCGGAAAACTTTGATGATGGTGGGGCGGTTAGCCACTACGTGTGGAAGAACTTTGTGTCGTTTTTTCCCCACGCCACTATTGCTCGCACTTCTGCAATTCGCGAACTGGAGGTGCAAGCCAATCCTGCACTCGCAGATTTTGAAGTGAATGCAGGACAAGACACGACCAGGTTCGAAGACTATGTAATGAACAGCCCATTTGTCGATGGGGTTATCGTTATGGTCGGGGGAAAGGTCGTGTATGAGGCCTATCCAAACATGCAGCCATACGATCGACATCTCGGATGGTCTGTTACCAAAGTCGTTGTCTCTACAGCCCTGGCTGCTCTGGAAGATCAGGGGATGGTCGAGGTGGATGCCCCCATCGAACAGTATTTGCCCGATCTAGCCGACACGGAGTGGGTAGGTATAAGCCTGCGTGACATCGTGAACATGTCTTCAGGCATCGACTGTCAGGATAGCGATGGCTATCAAAATACTGAAACCTGTATCTACCGATATGAAGAATCACTCGGTTTGACGGCGCCCGTTAATCCTCCTCAGTCAACCTTGGATACCCTGCGCGGCATGCGCCAACATCGTCCGGCTGGGGAAAAATATGAATATGTGTCTGCCGACACCTTTGTCACTGGCCTGGTGATTGAAACAATTACTGGCAGGCCGCTATGGCTCGCGCTGCAGGATTTGGTCTGGAGTAAAATTGGCGCCGAGGCCGATGGGCTCATGATGATTAGCCCTAAGGGCATGCCAGCTACCCATGGCGGGTTGTCGGCACGGCTGCGTGATGTCGCGCGTTTCGGTGAAATATTTACAACAGAAGATCAACTCGGTGTTGTGAGTCAGCGCCACGTGGATGACCTGGTATCGGCTAATGGCATTGCCTTTGATGCCGAGCAGCTGGCGCGCCTTGATAGTCGTTTCCAGGGAGATGGTCCCGAACACGCAGCTTGGCAATGGGACATGATCTGGCCAGATGGCGCCATGTTCAAGGGCGGCTATGCTGGCCAGGGTATTTTTGTAGATCCGGAGCGGGGCGTGGTGGCTGCGTTTTTTGGCAGCAGCGGGACTTCTGGTGAGGGGCATGCCCTGTTGCCTATGCTGCGGCAAATTACCCGGGCACTGTTCTAAATGTGCTTTCCTGCTGATCCCTTTTGGATGGATGAATAATGAGAATTCTTCTGTTGAGTTTTCTGTGCTGCCTGATTCCACTGACCCAGGCGCAGCAGGATCTGCCACCTGCTTATCCTCGTGATGGTGCGAGCAAATTACTGGAAAACAAGGACGTAATCGTCTGGGAAATTAGTTGGCTCAAACGAGACTATCCGGTGCACCGTCACCGCTATACTCACACTGGTGTCTACTTCAGTTCCGGTGATCGAATCATCACGTCGGAAGAGGGCGAGGCGCGGGATGTCCACACCGATGCCTGGAATATCTCTTTCCAACCGGCTGGGGTAACCCACACCGAATCGGGTGTCAGTGATGAACCGCTGCGTGCTGTGTTTGTGCAGATAAAACGACCAGTTGCTGAAAATGTAGCGCTGCAGTCAGACCTGCCGCTATTCCCCCATGACAGCCCGTTGGATCGTTGCGCCAACGAACGCGTAAGGGTGTGGGAATACAATGAGCAGTTTGCCGGGAATGAGAATGAGCTACATCGGCATGGTCATGATGCCGTGGTGGTGTGGTTCGATGCGGACACGCGGCCTAATGTGCACTTCATTGCTAGGGACAGCGTGCATTACCAAGAGATTCCAAGCGCAGCGGTTCGGGTCTTTGTTTTCGAGATCCTGTAAGTTTGCTCAGCGCTTACTTCCCAATCATCGCTTCCCAACTCTTATTTCCCAATCCTCAGCTCACGCTGTGAAACGCTGCCACGGTAGCTGCTAACTCGCTAGCTAGCCTGGTTTCGGCTAGTCGCCGCTCGAATATTTCTACCAGAGAGTCGTAGTACCAGAGCGTCCCATCTCGGGATGCATTGAATTTATCCCACACAGCAACCCCTACCCTGGGATCGTTCAGGTCAGACAAAATGGATCGTGCATTGTGCAATTTGTCGGCGCAACTGACTTTCAGAATGGAGTCATCCTCAACAGTTACAAGGTGGTCGAGATAGGTGAGTTTGCGCTCTTTCCACGGGGCCTTGCTTTCACCAGGGCCGGGATTAGCATCAGAGAGTCCATCGACTATTTCTGCAACGCGGGGACCGAATTCCGACTCGATGTCCGCAAAACTCACTGCCTCGCAGTCTCCCAATACATCGTGCAGCAGGGCTGCAATAACTTCATCGGAGTTTCCACCGTTTTCCATGACCAGGGATGCAACGGCCATGGGGTGAGCGATATAGGGTATTGATGTCCCTTTTCGTGTGTGATCCCAGTGTTTGTCGTTGGCGAACTTGAATGCTTTCACAAAATCTTCGTGCTTATTTGGCAATAGTTTATCTCCTCTTGGTTAAAGTAATTGTCTTGAAATAAATTCCTGACTTTATCGCGGGCACGGGACCGCAGTGCAGATTTTAATACCGCTTTGGCCTATCTAAAGGTCTGCTTAAAGTTCGTTGGCTTGAGCTCGGCTGATTTGGGAAGGACTTCCCGAAGGCAAGTTTAAACTACTATGAATGGGGGTTTTTGACAACCCGGTCTGTAATCAATTGCCCACATTATTGATTCTAGCTTACTCTCAAAATTCACTTGGCTCGATTTGTATTGATTCAGCTTGCGGTTGGCGAAGTTGTTAAAAGCTACTAGTTCGGAAGCAAAATTGCCAAAGGGCTGAGTTGCCTAATAGCAGAGTTCAAACTACCCTGTCAGTCATGATTCGCAGCCTGCTATTTTTACTATCCCTAATTAGCTATTTGCTAAGTCCATCAGTTCTGGCGCAGACTGGCCTCGAAAGTTTGCTTGGTGATGGCGGTGTCATGTTGAATTCGCCGTTAGGCGAAAGCCTGGTGAGCATCAACGCCGATCAAGAGTTACTGCCCGCTTCGCTCGTTAAGATTCCCCTCACACAGGTCGTTTTGACGGCGCTGGGGGAAGACTTTCGCTTCGAGACCCGGTTCTTTCAAAATGACGCTGGGGACTTGCTGATTCGTGGGCTCGGCGATCCTTTTCTTGTTTCTGAGGAGATTGCACAAATAGCGGATACGCTGGCGGCACATGGGCTTCAGCGGGTGCGGCGGCTGGTGATGGATGATTCGGCATTTGAGCCAGAACCCGATTTGCCGTTGGAGGTCGGGGCCAGAGATCCTTATGCGGCGCGAGTTAGTGCACTGGCGGTAAATTTCAACACGGTCATTCTAGCCTGGTCGGCAGATGGCCAAGCAGTGAGTGGCGAGGAACAGACACCGCTGACGCCTCTGGCAAGGGAGCTCGCTGCGACCCTAACACCGGGAACCTCTGAGCGTATTAACCTGGGCAGTAATCCACGCGCTGGCTTACAGCAGGCGCAGCAATTGTTCCGATTCTTCCTGGAAAAGTCAGGTATCACAGTCAGTGATTCGGGTTTCTATCGTGAGTCAGTCAGTGAGGAATGGGAATTGCTTCACTCTCACCAGAGCTCTCGCTCCTTAACGGATATTCTGGTGGGGATGTTGCGCTATTCCAACAACTTCATCGCCAATCAGCTTTTTCTGACGTTGGGAGCACAACAGTCGGGTTATCCTGCCACGGTCGCCGCAGCCAGATTGGTCTTGCAGCAACGCCTGACCGACCTGTTTGGAGAGGGGTATGGCAATTCTCCTGAACTGCTGTTGATGCAGGAAGGGTCGGGCCTGTCCCGAGAGCAGCGCAGCAGCGCTGCCGGGATGATGGGCATTTTGCAGCAGTTCAAGCCCTATGCCAGACTGCTACCAGATAATTATGGTGTGCTGCGCAAGAGCGGCACCCTGACCGGCGTCTACAATTTCGCGGGCTACATTCCGGGTGCAGACGGGCTCTACCCCTTTGTGATCATGACCAATCAGGGGTCCAACAACCGGGCAGAGATTTTGCGGCTGTTGCGGCAGCAAGTGCCGTGACCCCGTTTCCTCGGCAATCTTTAGCGTCTTTTTGTTAGGCAACTAGCTGAGTCTAATTACACCGCTGTGCAGCCACTGGTCTCGGTAATTCGAGCGGATTCGCGGTGACTCTGTCTTCGCTTTCCAACTGATCGAACGCCGCCTGCTGCAGCATTCGCACCTGGTTTCTGGACATCCCGAGTTCGTAAGCGGAGCACTCGTTCTCACCAAGCGAACGTGGATCAAGCCCGGTCAAATTGCCGAATACCACTAACGCTTCCAAATAGTAGCCATAGTGGCTGGCGTGATAATGGTCGTAAGTCCACAGGTCTACTTTGTCAGCCTCGATGCCGTCATAGGGGTTGGGATCTGCTATTCCCAGGGCCATCGCGCGTGACCAGGCTTCACCGACACCATTGACTGCGGCCACATTGGACGCAGCTGCCGCCACGTCATAGCCGGCGCGCACGTCCAGCGCCATCTGTTCAATGGGTTGCCCGGTCCAGGGTCGGTCCGGCAGGTAAGTCTGGTCGGCGCGGGACCAGGTAGAAGTCAAATAGACTTCAACGTCCGCATTCTTGCTGCGCAGGAACTCTGTCATCTCAGCGACGGTTTGGACCAACTTGTCGGGATTACCTGGCTCATCGGCATCCAGGGTGCTGTAGCCGTGCATAACAACCTGATCCCAGGGGCGACGGCCAATCACGCCAAGCTTGTTCTCAAGATGGAAGTCGATCCCGGCACCGCCCCTGGTTTCCAGATAGACATCGAAATCGAGCCCAGCCTGGTCGGTGAAGGACTTGAAAAGGGCCGGGACGCCGCCAATGTCTTCGCTATTGAGATCGGTCACTGTGTCGGTACGGTAATGCCGCACCGGCGATCCCCAGCCGTAGGTAAAGCTGTTGCCTATGAACAGGATATCAGTCTGGGCCGCGGCCTGGGCGCTACCTAATAAGAGTATTAGTAGTGAGAAATAGGAGGGTTTTAACATCGGACAGTCTCTCTTGTTGTTTTTTCGAATATTGGCACTGTTGAATGCCGGGGTCTATAGCAGCGCCAACCCGGATGCATGCAGTTTGCTGGCAGGTAACTGCGCTACCTGGTCGTTATCCAGACGGTATGAATGCTGTCTGTAAACAGGAATGCGGGGCGTAGCCGCATACTAATAAGCAGATCCTAACCCATGCCTCTCTTTATAATGAATGCGATAGGCGGCAGCAAGCCTGCGAGTCGAATCATAGCTAACCGCTGTCCAATTGCCCTGGCGCTGTGCTGCCATGCTGGTATTGGGTGTTAGCGGTTTGAGTGGTGGCCTGGATTTAGCTCCCGATCTCGAAATTCTAGCCAACCCACTGGTTGTGGGCGCGGCCGGGCTCATGTTCGGCGTCGAATTTTTCGCGGACAAGGTGCCAGGCGTAGATTCCCTTTCCACATTTGTGCGCATTTCGGCAAGCGCGATGCTGGCCGCTGGCGCGGCAGGGGATGTGTCACCGGTTATGGGAACGGCAACTGCGGTAATGGGTGGCAGTCTTGCAGCAACCAGCCATTTCACCAGGGCTGGCACTCGCTCTATCATTAATACTTCCCCGGAGCCTTTTACTAATTGCGGCGCATCTAACACAGAGGACGCGGCAGTTTTCGGTGGCTTCTGGGTTGCGCTGAATAGTCCGGTCCTGTTCCCGGTGCTGCTGGTAGTTTTCGTCGGTCTTGTCATCTGGCTGTTGCCAAAGATTTGGCGTCTGATTGTTGCGATCCTGGATCGGGCTGGTAGGCAAGAGCAAACTAGACCCAAAGTCTGCGCTAGCCATGGCCGGGGTGTTAGCGGTGCAGCCGCAACTGAAAGCGCAAGCGCCGCTGAGGATTCTGCGAAGGATAATATCGCCGCGCAGATAGCGGATTTGCAGAAGCTGCATAAAGACGGCGCACTATCTGATGAAGAATTTCAACAGGTCAAGGCGCGCTTGCTGTACAGTTAGCGGCTTTTGACACTTAATTGCAATACAGAGTCTTAAGATATAGTTTCAATACACAGACTTAATATATAGTTTCAATACACAGTCCAAAAACACATTTTTAATTGTTCAATTTATTAGATGGAAAACATCCAACATGACAGAAAACACTTCTCAAGATTTGCCAGTTAGCGGATTGCAACTGCAAACACTGATCACTGAGGGCGGCGAGCTGAAGCTATCCCTGCAGCCCGTGCCGGTCACGGCGCCTGCTGACGACGAGGTGCTAATTCGGGTAGAAGCTGCGCCGATCAATCCTTCTGATCTGGGTCTGTTGGTTGGTCCCGCAGATATGAGTACCGCCGCGGCCTCTGGCAGTGCAGAGGACCCCGTCATAACGGCAAAGGTGCCCGAAAACTTTTTACCTGCCCTGAAGGCACGACTTGGTGAATCCATGCCGGTCGGCAATGAAGGCGGTGGTGTGGTGGTACAGGCTGGCAGCAGCGAGGCGGCGCAAGCTTTGCTTGGCAAGACCGTGGGTTTTCTCGGCGGCGCCAGTTATACGCAGTACCGCACCGTGAAGGTAGCCCAGTGCCTGGCGATGAACGAGGGCACTACGCCACGGCAGGCGGCAGCCTGTTTTGTAAATCCCCTTACTTCCCAGGCCATGATCGAAGTCATGCGTATGGAGAACCACAGTGCTCTGGTGCATACGGCGGCTGCCTCTAATCTGGGGCAAATGCTGCAAAAGCTCTGCAACGCCGAGGGCATAGACCTGGTGAATGTCGTGCGCAAACCGGAGCAGGCGGAAATCCTGAAAGGCCTGGGTGCGAAGTATGTGTGCAATTCCAGTGACGACAGTTTCCTGGATGATCTGACCGAGGCGCTGGTAGCAACTGGCGCTACCCTGGCCTTTGATGCAATCGGCGGGGGCAAGTTGGCCGGGCAGATTCTCGGTTGCATGGAAGTGGCTGCGAATAGAGCGGCGAAGGAATACAGTCGATACGGTTCGGATGTCTATAAGCAGGTCTATATTTATGGTGGGCTGGATGTGTCACCCACTGTGCTGAAGCGTAATTTCGGTCTGACCTGGGGGCTGGGTGGATTTCTGCTCACTCCATTCCTACAAAAGCTAGGTGGTGAAGGTGTGCAGCGACTCCGTCAGCGCGTTGTCGATGAAATCGACACGACATTTGTCAGTCACTACACCAGAGAAGTTTCCCTGGCGGAGGCGCTTACTCTTGAAGCACTGAGCGTTTACGGCAAACAGGCAACTGGAGAGAAGTATCTGATCAATCCTTCTTTATAATAAGTATTGCCAATACAGGCCAGGGTACCGCCGATGAAAAAGAGCAACAGCAAGAATAAGAAACAAGCTCATATCACTCGCCGTGACTTCCTCAATGGCTGCGCCATTGGTGTCGCGGCCGGCTCTGGCCTGGCCCCGCTGGAGTTGATGGCCCAGGGCGGCCAGGGTGCAGTTGCTCTGCCGCCGGACTACTACCCGCCAACGCTGCAGGGATTGCGCGGCAGTCATGAGGGTTCGTTTGAAATCGGCCATGCCATGCGCGATGGACAGAGCTGGCAGAGCGCTGATGCGGGAGATGGTCACTATGACCTGGTCGTTGTGGGGGGTGGTATCAGTGGGCTCGCGGCAGCCTATTTCTACCGTAAACAGCACGGCCCTCAATCCCGTATTCTGATTCTTGATAACCACGATGATTTCGGTGGTCATGCCAAGCGCAATGAGTTCTGGTATGACGGGCGCATGTTTCTGGTCAATGGTGGCACCCTGAATGTAGAGGCGCCGTCGCAATACAGCACCATTGCAGCCGGGTTGTTATGGGAGCTTGGTATCGATCGCACGCGCTACTTCGAAAAGAACCGCGACATGTTCTCTTTTTTCCGGGATATGGGTCTTACCGGGAGCCGATTCTTTGACCGCGAGTCGTTCGGAGAGGACAAACTGGTGGTTGATTACAGCGGCATGCCTATCGCCGAAGCCATGGCGCACAGTCCGCTGAGTGAAGCGGCCAAACAGGATGTGATACGCCTGTATGAGTCCAGGGAAAACTATTTCCCCGGCTTGAGTGCTGATGAAACCCGGCAGCGCCTGGCTCAGATGAGCCACGAAGATTATTTGCTCAATGTGGTCAAGGTGCACCCCGATGTGGTGAAGCTGTTTCACTCTGCTTTTTTTGGTTCGCTCGTGGTGGGCCCGGAAGCCATTCCCGCGATCTATTTCAGGGACAATGGTTATCCTGGATTCGCTGGACTTAATCTGGAAGACCTGCCGCCTGAGCTATTGGTCAATGAGCCGGGTGGCGCCCATGGCCGCGAAAACATCGAGCGCGCGCGCAGTGGCGATCCGGATATGTACTTCCCCGACGGCAACGCCACCATCACGCGGCTATTGGTGCGGTCTCTGATTCCCGATGCGGTGACGGCGGGAGACATGGAAGACATCCTCACTGCTGCGGTCGACTACAGTCGGCTTGATCGCGACGATCAGGATTGCCGGATACGGCTCAACAGCATGGTGGTCAATGTGCAGCACCAGGGCTCGGAACAGGTCCGCACACAATACATAAACAATGGGCAGGCCTACACCGTGACCAGCGATGATGTCGTGCTGGCCTGTTGGAACACAGTCATTCCCTACATCTGTCCGGAGTTGCCGGCCACCCAAAAAGAAGCGCTTGCCTACGGGACTAAATCACCACTGGTTTATGGTGGCGCCTTGCTGCGCAACTGGCAGGCCTTTGTGGATACCGGCATCTCAAGCGTGAGTGCGCCCACCAGTTTTTACTCCAGCATTGGTTTGCAGGCTTCGGTGACTATGGGTGACTACCAGGCCCCGCGAAACCCCGAAGAGCCAATCGTGCTGCGTTTTTCCGCTTATTTCGATGTGCCGGGGCAGAACCTTAACCGCCGCGAACAGCACCTCGCCGGGCGCAAGGAGATGTTGGCCACTTCCTTTGATACCTTCGAAGAGAAGCTGCGGGATCAGATGCTGCGGGTTCTGGGTCCAGCTGGTTTTGATGATGAGCGAGATATCGTTGGTCTCACCGTGAATCGCTGGCCCCATGGATACAGCTATTCCTATAACCCGATGGATGATCCTGAGGAATGGGCTTATACCTCTTCAGATGCGCGGCCCTGTGTAGTGGGGC
>MDSV01198289.1_pt1 | contig 12396 bp, 10 predicted proteins | sample 810851 | NCBI WGS metagenome assembly MDSV01 (sample SAMN05326640, study PRJNA326480) | marine metagenome | isolation source: seawater | place: Atlantic Ocean: North East | collected 2012
ATGGCCAGCATCAGTAAATACTGGAATCATTTTTCTAAATAAATAGCTCCAGGTTGGTTCTCCATGGAAAAGAATTATTGGGTTAGCATCCTTAGGTCCTTCATCAAGATAGTGGATCCTAAGACCATCTATCATCATGTAGTTAGATTTAAAAGGGTAATCTTGTAAATTTTCGAATCGATCATCTGGAGTCCTTAAAACTCCGGGTGCAATTTCATCAGCAATAGTTAAATTATTAAGTGATAGAGTTAATAATATGGCCAAAAAGGTTGATTTCAAAATTATTCCATCCGGTCACTTATAGAGATTAAGTCTCCTGGGTTTAATGAGCCTACTGAAGCTTTGAGTCTTAGCATAGCGATAATGTATTCATACCTTGAACTGGCATAATCTCTTTGAGCTTGATAAAGCCTTTTTTGAGAATCAAGAAGATCAACAGTATTTCTACTTCCAACCTCATAACCAACTTGAGTTGCTTCTAAGGCTGATTCAGTAGAGGCTAAAGCTTGCTTTCTCGCTGTAACATTTGCTACTTGAGTTTGAACCCCGAAATGGTTTGATCTGATGTCCCTTATAGTAGATCTCTCGGTATAGATAGTTTGTTCTTTAGCTCTATCATAATTAGCAAAGGCTTGTCGTCTCGCAGAGCTAATTGAACCACCAGCATAAAGAGGTAAATTGAATTGAATACCGTATTGCCTGGTATCTTGTTCTATTCCAAACAATGGGTTTTGTATAAAGCCACCAAACTTTCCCTGTTTAGAAGTACTTTTTGTAACTCTTCCAACGATGTCTATTTGAGGAAGATGATTTGAAGTAGATGCTCTTGCGCTATGTTTAGCAGCATCTCTTCGAAATTTAGCTGATTTCAATTGAAAGTTGTTCTTGAGTCCTAGTGTTACCCAACTATCTCTGTCTAAAGGATCAGGAAGTGAAATCTCGAAGTCTTCCCTTAAAGGAGACAGCAAAGTTATTTCTTTTCCAACTATAGAAGTTAATGTTTCTTTAGCAGAGTCTAATTGAGCTTCTCGGGATATTCTTGATACCACCGTTAAATCATAGGCTGCTTGAGTTTCTTGCACTTCAGTTATAGCTGCCAATCCCACGTCAAATCGTTTTTTAGCAAGATCTTTCTGCCTTCCTATTGCTTTTTCTTCTGCTCTAGCGGCATTGAGACTATCTATTGAATTTAGAACATTAAAATAAGCTGAAGCAACGCGGATCATAGTCTCTTGCTGTTGATAAGCAAAATCAGCTTCAGCACTTTTTGATAGAGCTTTTCCTCTTTTAAACTGGAACCATTTATCCATTCTGAAAACGGGTTGTGATAACCTGCCTGAATAATTATTAGAATTATATTGATCAATAATCTGGTCTAAAACTCTATACTCATTCCAATTCGTACTACCAGAAACGCTCAAAGTAGGCAATAAACCAGCTCTTCCTTGAACTTTGTTTTCTTTTCCTGCCCTGTAGGAAGCTTCTGCTGCTTTTAGGAGAGGATCATTTTTTAATGCTAATTCATAAACATCTTCAAGGTTTTCTGCTTTTAAAAGAGTAGAGAAGAACGAAAAAGATAATGAAAAGATTATAAATTTTATAAGATTTTTATACTTCATAATAATAGTTTACCATTAGGTGTATTACTATACTATAACACCTATTTGTAACTGTCCAAAATATTATTTGTTAAGCTGTAAAAGAGTTTTATACTTAGCTTAAAATTTAGGAGAAATTATGACTATACAAGTTGGAGATACATTACCTGCAGTTAATTTAATAACAATGACAGACGAAGGTCCAAAACCTATGGCAATTAATGAATTGTGCTCAGGAAAAAAAGTTGTCTTTTTTGCAGTTCCTGGAGCGTTTACACCAACATGCAGTGTTCAGCATTTACCAGGCTTTATTGAAAACAGCCTGGCTTTAAAAGATAAAGGTGTAGACATGGTTGCATGTATTTCTGTTAATGATCCATTCGTAATGAATGCGTGGGGTGTAGACAGAGGTGTTGGTGAAGATGTAATGATGCTTTCAGACGGCAATTGTGAATTTACTTCTGCAATAGGCCTAGAAATGGACGGAAGTGGCTTTGGTTTAGGAACCAGATCTCAAAGATATGCAATGATAGTAGATGACGGTGTAGTTTCTGCACTTCAAGTGGAGGCTGGACCAGGCCTAGACGTGAGCTCTGCAGAGTCAATTTTAGATACCCTTTAAACATGACAAAACCAATATTTGATATAGGTCAAATTTGTGAATTAGATAAATGGGAAACTTTTATCAATGGACAGCCTTTCGATACCTTTAAAAAACTTAGAGAAGAAGCTCCTATTTACTGGCATGAAGAAAGTCTTGAATTTGAACCGGGGTTTTGGGCTTTAACTAAACATGAAGACATAATCAAGGTATCTAAAGATCCTTTGACTTTTTCCTCAGCAGTAGGGGGACATCTTATGACCATGGGTGACCCAGCGGTAGTTGACCCAAGCGCAGTAGCGGCAATTATTGGAAATATGATTGGCATGGATCCGCCTGATCATCAAATATATAGAAAGATGGTTGCACCAAGTTTTACTCCTAAAGCAATAAGGAATTTAGAAGATGGTATGAGGTTAAAGATTAAAGAGTTACTTGATAATGTTTCAGATAAAGGAGAATTTAATTTTGTAACTGAAATATCGGAACAACTTCCCTTATGGGTTTTATGCGAGATGATGGGAATACAAGAATCAGAAAGACCAAAAATTAGAGACTTAGTAAATAATTTAACTGATGCTTCTATAAATGCAGATCCTAATAAATCTATGCAAGTTTGGGTTAATTATATGGAGCTCTTCAAAATGGGAAGGGACATGATTGAAGAAAGGCGAAAAAATCCTACAGATGATTTAATGAGTGTTGTTGCTAATACAAAAGTTGAGGGAGGTGAATTGCCACCTGAATTATTAGATGGATTTTTCTTGCTGATGGTCATAGCTGGTAACGAAACAACAAGAAATACAATAACAGGTGGGTTGATGGCTCTAACAGAAAACCCTGAAGAAAGAGAAAAGCTTATTAAAGACCCTTCGTTGATAGCTAATGCTACAGATGAGATGTTGAGATGGGTAACATCTGTGATTTACTTTAGAAGAACTGCAACTAAAGATACGCACATCCGAGGTCAGGATATAAAAAAAGGTGACAAGGTAGTTATGTGGTACGGTTCTGCAAATCGAGATGAAGATGTATTTGAAGACGGGCACCTTTTCCAAGTTGACCGTCCTAACGCAAAAAAACATCTGGCTTTTGGCGCTGGGGAGCATCTTTGTTTAGGTAATAGACTAGGACATATGCAAATAAGAATCTTATTTGAAGAGTTATTGCAACGTTATCCTGCTATGCACTCAACCTCTGACCCAGTTAGGGTACCGTCTAACTTTCTAACTGGCATTTCTGAATTGAAAGTAAATATCTAAAATGATCACAAAAGGGGATGATTACCCTATTCATCAATTACCAATCCCTGTTGCTGAAGTAGGGACTGAAAGAAATTTTTATGATCGATATTTTTTTAATGGGTATAACGAGGATGGTAGTATTTTTTTCGCTACCGCATTGTGTGTTTACCCAAACCTTAACTTAATAGATGGAAGTTTCGTCTTAGTCTTTGACGATATACAGCATAATTTTAGATATTCAGATATTCTAAACCAAGAGAGACTGGATACCTCAGTAGGTGCTTTAAAAGTTAAAGTAATTGAACCTCTTAAAGTACTAAGAATAGAAGTTAATGACAAAGATAAAGACATCCAGGTTGAATTAAATTTTGAAGGTAGATTTGAACCTATGCAAGAACCAAGAATGACTATGAAAAGCGGTCCAAGAATTACCATGGATTCAACCAGAATGACTCAACATGGATTATGGAAAGGAAAGATTTCTTTTAAAGATAAAGACATTGAAGTTTCACCAAAAGAATATAAGGGCTCTAGAGACAGATCATGGGGCGTAAGACCGGTTGGCTTGCCTGATAGCCAGATTTTACCCCCTTTACAAATTCCACAGTTCTACTGGTTATGGGCTCCTGCAAACTTTGATAACACTACTTCACACCTTTATTTTGTTGATGATTCCTTAGGGAATCCAACACATTCACATTGCGTTATTCAGAAAAATAAAGAAGCAGATATTTTAAATAATTTAAAAAAGGAAATTAGTTATAAAGAAGGAACTAGGAGAATTAGCGAAGCTAAATTCACTGCTGAAAAGCGTGATGGTTCTGAAGTCTCATGGATTTTAAAACCAAAATACCATATCTATATGTGTGGTCTAGGATACATGCATCCTGAATGGGGGCATGGGCACTTTAAGGGCGAGAACCAATCAACTTATGATGTATATGACTTAAATGAAGATCTGCATGATCCTCCTTTTCTTCATATCCAAGCAATTTGTGACTTTACTTTTAGTGAGAATAAAAAAACTAAGAAAGGCTTGGGTGTGCTAGAGGAACTATTGATAGGACCTCACTCACCAAGTGGGTTTGAAGGGTTGTTAGATGTCTATAAATAAATATGGAATCTAATAATAATCTGCCTGATCAGTTCATTTCTTATTATTCTGCATTTATTGGTAAGGAAATAAATTTACTGTCTTTTGAGAGAGTTTTTGGAGGCGCTAGTAGAGAAACTTACAGAATTCATCTTAAAGATCAGTCCAATTTAGAAGAGAAATTGATTTTAAGAAGAACTCAGGAAAGTTCTTTAATAGAAACTTCTCAATCTACTGAATACTTAGCCTATTCGGCCTACCAAGAAACCTCTGTCCCGGTTCCTTTAATGATTGATATTAACGAAGACGAAAAAATTTTAGGGGCTCCTTTCATGTTAATGCAGCAGTTAGAGGGAGTTGCGGCAAGTCCATTTACTCCTGGTGTTTATGCACCTAATGAACAAAAATTGGGTGAACAGTTTTGGTCAATTTTGGGAGAGATTGCCAAAAAAGATATAAGGGATAGTTTTATAAATCAATTTGAAAATACTGATACTAATCTCTGTTACAAAAGGGAATTAGATAAATGGGTTGGTGTTGTAAGAGAAGATTCAATATCTATTGAGCCGATATTAGAAGCAGGTATAAGAAAACTATATGAAAATAAACCTAAAGAATCAAAAAAAAAGAGTTTGGTTCATGGCGACTACAGGAATGGAAATTTTCTTTTTATGGAAGATAAGATAACTGGAATACTAGATTGGGAGATGGCGCATATTGGTGATCCTCTAGAAGACTTAGCTTGGGCTTTATCTCCTATTTGGAGTTGGCAAGATCAAAAAAAACCTGCATATTTAATAGATAGACAGGAAGCTTTGTCTATTTGGGAAAGTTCCAGTGGAATTACTATTGATTACAAAGATCTAAGATGGTGGGAGTTATTTGCTTGTGTAAAAGGAATGGCAATATGGATTTCTGCAGGTAATGAATTTAAAACGGGAAAGAATATCGATCCAATAAACCTTTTCTCTCCATGGATCCCTGGTGATATTCATTTAGAGATTATTTTGAATATCTTGGAGGAAGATCTAAATTGAAACCTGAAATTAATATTGCTCTTATGAATGCAGCTCAAGAAATCCTATCAAGATTCGCTCCTATGATTGAAGACGATTATGAACAGTCTAGATTGAACTCTTGGGGAGCGCTTATATTAATTTCTGCTATGAAATTTAACCAATCTTACTCTTCATTAGTAAAAGAAAATAAGAGCATAATCGCCTGGTTAAAAAAAACTAAAAATATTTATAGTAAGGAGCTCCTCAAGGAAATTGATAATTTAAAAAGAAAAGAAGATATAGATCAGGCGATATTAGACGAACAGAATCAGGCACTCAGAGTCATTTTAAATAAAGCGCTCAAAGAAATAGATTCAACAGATAATATAGAGATTAAAAGAGATTATATTAAGTTGCTAAGAGAAATGCATAGCTACAGAAAAGTAAGCGATTTGATAGGTTTACTTCAGCAAGCTGATTCTTAACTACTCCACTGAAAGAAAGTTACAAAACTGTAAATACAAAATGCTACTGGTGATAGGTACATAGTAGGTAATGCTGCTTTGTAAACTTTTTTTGCTTTTCTTTCTATTTTTTTCATTTTTATAATTTATTAGATTTAATTTAAACAGCACTATATCATTTAAATCTATATATGTATATAAATATTGTGAATGTTTTGTGAAAACTAGGTTAAATTTGAATTTTATAGTCCTTTTATGTTTATTTTTGCAATGGCTATTCCATTTTCGCCTCTAACAGAATAGAGTAAATATACTTCCTGTTCTTCCACAAAAATAGCTGGATCTCTTAATTGATTAACTGGAGTATTAATTGCGCTAGCAGTGGATTCATATAAAGGTAAATTGCCACCCTCCCAATCTTTCTCAGGCCTTAACACTTCAATTACTTTAGAGGCTTTCCACATAATAGAGGGCATATTTAGGTCAACTATTGATAAGAGTATTCTTTCTGGTTTATCACCTTTTCTAGTAAAAAATATTAGGAGCTGATCTTTGCAGACTAATACGGCTGAATGTCTAACATTTCCTTCAAGAATTTGATTCACCTGAGTGAAGTCATCAATATCACCAGTGTTTTTATATATTACACCTGGCATTGAAATTGCGTAGTCATTCTCTTTGTAAGTAAATTTTCTAAAGTAGGGCCATCCAACTATTTTCTTTTTAACATTAAAATCTAACCCGTTGTTTGAGGCTGCAACTCTAGTTTTCTGTAAACCAAATTCATCAAGACCATGAAAATACATAATTATTCTCTTATTTTTATCATCAACATGGACATCAGGAGAGGCTATATGCGGAATAGTAAGGTCATCAATCTTTTTTGGTATATATGGTAAGAGATCAGGATGGGCTTTTCTTGGTTTGATACTTTCAACATCAAAATCTTTCGGTATAGCAGGTTTATCTACCAAAAAAAGTGAATTTTCTAATAAAAGTGTACCTCCAGATCTAATTTTCCAAGGTCCTTTGATATTATCTGCATAGGCAAGTTTAATTTGATGACCTTTATGGTCTGCAAAGTATAAATAATATTTACCTAAAGGACTTTTGACCCATCCAGGAATTTTTATTAAAGAAGGGCCTTGTACATTTGTACCTATCTCTTTTGAAAGGAGTGGGGGGATTATTGGGCCATCCTCAAATCTTTGGACTTTAATTTTGACTTCAGAATCAGTCATGCCACAACCCGCGAGAAGAGTTACTAAGATAACAATTGCTATACTCTTCATATAACAGCATAAATTTTATTTCTATTTATCTAACTTTTTTTTCAAAAAGGTATAATAAGCTAAAACTCAATGTCTAGAGAATATAATGCTGAATCTATAGAAGTCCTTTCGGGACTTGATCCGGTTAAGAAAAGACCGGGCATGTATACCGAGACCTCTAGACCGAATCACTTAGCCTTAGAAGTTATTGATAATAGTATCGATGAAGCTCTCTCTGGCCATGCTACCACTATTGATGTTGAATTACATAAAGACGGCTCTTTAAGTGTCGAGGATGATGGAAGAGGAATGCCTGTTGGGTTGCACCCAGAGGAAGGTATACCAGCCGTGGAATTAATATTTACTCGGCTGCATGCTGGAGCTAAATTTTCTGATGAAGACTATAAATTTTCAGGAGGCCTGCACGGTGTAGGAGTCTCTGTTGTGAATGCATTATCGTTAAATTTATCTGCTGAAATCAAAAGAGGAGGTCATAAATACCTTTTAGAGTTTGAAAATAGTGAAAAAAAGAAAGAATTAGTAAAATTAGACAAAGTAGGAAAAAGGAATACTGGAACTAAAGTAACATTTCTCCCAGACCCACAATATTTCGATAATATTAAGTTTTCTGTATCTCAGCTTATGGGCGCTTTAAAAGCAAAAGCAGTTTTATCTCCAGGCCTAAAGATTTCTTTCAAAGATAGGGAATCAGGAAAATCTGAGAGTTGGTGTTTTGTAGATGGTTTGGCAGCATACTTGGTTAATAGTAATAAAGGTGGTGATTTAGTTCCTTCTGAGCCTTTTGAAGGGGAACATATCAATGATGAAGGGGGGCTTACATGGGCACTACAATGGGTACAGGGTATTTCTGACCCCATTTCTGAAAGTTACGTCAACTTAATCCCAACTACTCAAGGAGGTACACATGTCAATGGGTTAAGGTCTGGCCTTTCTGAAGCTTTAAAAGAGTTCTGTGAGTTTAGAAATTTAATTCCCAGGGGAGTAAAAATTACTGCAGATGATGTTTGGTTAAACTGCAGCTCCATACTTTCGGCAAAATTAAAAGATCCTCAGTTTACTGGTCAAACAAAAGAAAGACTGTCTTCTAAAGATTTCTCTGGGGTAGCGTCAGCCATTATTAAAGACGCATTCAGTTTATGGCTAAATCAACATACTGAGGAAGGAGAGGCCATTGCTCAAATAAGCATAGCTAATGCTCAAGCAAGAAAAAAGAACAGCAAAAAGGTAGACAGAAAAAAAGTAAGTTCTGGACTTGCTTTGCCAGGTAAGTTAACTGATTGTACTTCTAGTGATTCAGAAGAAAGCGAATTATTTCTAGTTGAAGGCCAATCGGCTGGAGGTTCTGCTATAAAAGCTAGAGATAGGAATTATCAAGCGATACTACCTCTCAAAGGCAAAATTATGAATACGTGGGAAGTTGAGGTAAGTGAACTTTTAGCCTCTCAAGAAGTAAATAATATTGCCGTAGCTTTAGGAGTTGATCCTGGAAGCAATGATCTTGAAGGCTTAAGGTACGGAAAAGTTTGTATTTTGGCTGATGCTGATTCCGATGGACTACATATAGCAACTTTGTTGTGTGCATTATTTTTAAAACATTTTAGACCTTTAGTTGAAGCAGGCAGGGTATATGTTTCTATGCCACCTCTCTACAGAGTAGATCAAGGCAAAGATGTTCACTATGCTTTAGACGACCCTGAAAAGGATAAGCTTGTTTCTCAACTACAAAAGAAAAATAAAAGAACTAAGATCGAAGTGCAGAGATTTAAAGGGTTGGGGGAGATGAATGCATCTCAATTAAGAGAAACTACCATGTTGCCTGGTGCTAGAAGATTAGTGCAACTAACGGTAAAAAATGGAGATAAATCTACTCAACTTGTAGATATGCTGTTATCAAAGAAAAGATCCCAAGATAGAAAAGAATGGTTAGAAGATAAAGGAAATCTAGCAAATGTCTGAAAAACTAGAAAAGTTACCTTTAAGTGAGTTTAGTGAGAAAGCGTACTTAGATTACTCCATGTACGTAATTTTAGATCGGGCATTACCACATATAGGTGATGGCTTAAAACCTGTTCAGAGAAGGATAATTTATGCCATGTCTGAGTTAGGTTTAAGTGCTGCTGCTAAGTATAAAAAGAGTGCAAGAACGGTAGGCGATGTAATAGGAAAATTTCATCCACATGGTGATAGTGCAGCTTATGAAGCCATGGTCCTTTTATCTCAATCTTTCACTACCAGATACCCTTTGATAGATGGCCAAGGCAATTGGGGATCAATAGATGACCCGAAGTCCTTTGCTGCTATGAGATATACGGAGTGTAGATTATCTCCTTACGCCAAAAACCTTTTAGAAGAATTAGGACAAGGCACTGTAGATTGGACAAGTAATTTTGATGGAACTTTACTAGAGCCATCCGTCTTGCCCGCGAGACTTCCTAATTTACTTTTAAATGGAGCTACGGGAATAGCAGTAGGTATGGCCACTGACATACCTCCACATAATTTGAATGAGATTGTAAAAGCTTGTATAAAAATTCTAGAAGAACCAAAAGTAACTCTTGAAGAACTTTATAAAATAATACCTGGTCCTGATTATCCTACAGAAGCTGAAATCATCTCTCCCGAGCAAGAACTTAAAGAAATATATAAAACTGGACGAGGGAGCGTGAAGATGAGAGCAACCTATGAAGTTGAAGATGGAGAGATAATTATTTTTGCTCTACCTCATCAAACTTCTAGTTCTAAGATTCTTGAACAAATTGCATCTCAGATGGAAGCAAAGAAACTTCCTATGATTGTAGATTTAAGAGATGAAAGCGATGAAGAAAGCCCAACAAGATTAGTCTTAGTACCTAAATCTAATCGAATTGACAAAGAAGCTGTCATGAATCATCTATTTGCCACTACAGATCTACAGAAGAACTACAGGGTAAATATGAATTTAATTGGTTTAAATGGAAAACCTCAGACAAGAGATATAAAGCTTGTATTAAAAGAGTGGTTATCATTTAGAACTCAGACAATTACTAGAAGACTTCAGTACAGACTAGATTGGGTTCTAGATAGATTACATATTCTAGAAGGACTATTGATCGTCTTTGTAAATATTGACGAAGTTATAAGCATCATCAGGAATGAAGATGAGCCTAAAAAATTTTTACAGAAGAAATTTAAATTGAGCATTATACAAGTAGATGCAATTCTTGAGATAAGGTTGCGCCAATTAGCAAAATTAGAAGAGATAAAAATCAAAGAAGAACAAGGAAATTTAGATTCTGAAAGAAAAGAGTTAGAAAAATTATTGGGCTCAAAAGGAAGATTAAAAACTTTAATTAAAAATGAGTTAAAAGCTGATGCTGAAGTTTATGGAGATAAAAGAAACAGTCCGATAGTTTATAGAGAAGAAGCAACTGCATTTGATGAGACTGAGTTAATTTCTTCTGATCCTATAACAGTAATATTGTCTGAAAGGGGTTGGGTAAGAGCTGCTAAAGGCCATGATATTGAACCTGAATCTTTGAATTATAGAGAAGGAGACACTTTCCTTACTTCTGCAAAAGGAAGGAATAATCAAAACGCAGTATTCTTAGATTCTAAGGGGAAAGCTTATACACTTCCTTGTCATTCCTTGCCTTCAGCACGCAGTCAAGGTGAGCCGCTTAGCGGGAGATTGAATGCAGAGTCTGGAGAGACTTTTGCTGGTGTTGTTTCAGGTCCCATAGAATCACAAGTAGTGCTTGCTTCTAGTTCAGGTTATGGTTTTGTAGCGAATCTAGGTGATTTACAGACAAAGAACAAATCAGGAAAAGCTGCCCTAAAAGTTCAAGAGAATGCAAAAGTACTTATGCCCAGGCCCATACAAGATGAAAAAGATGTTATGGCAGCAATAACTAATCAAGGAAGGATGTTGGTATTTCCACTAACCGAATTACCTCAATTAGCTAGAGGTAAGGGAAATAAAATTATAGGAATTCCTAAAGCAAGTTTTGAATCTGGAGAAGAGTTTTTGCAGGAAATTGCTGTCTTAGGGACAGGAAGGGAATTAAGGTTGTTGAGTGGAAAAAGACATTTTACGATCAAGTCTAAAGACCTAGAGAATTTTGTTGGCAATAGAGGTAGGAGGGGTAATTTCTTACCTAAGGGCTTTAGAAATGTTGATGGCATTGAAGTTATTGGCAATGATCAAAGTAATGACCAAGAAGAAAATTAAATTTCTTAATAGATAAGGATAGATATGAAAGATAAATTTCCAATTGTAGGACCCTCGGCTGTGGTAACTAAAGATATGTGCGATCTAAATAATCATATGAATGTTGTTTATTACCAGCATATTTTTGAAGATGGATGTTTAGGATTCTTCTCAGACATGGGTTTTACTGCTGAATATTTTGAGGAAGGCTTTTCTAGTTTTACACTCGAAACAGATATTCGTTATTTAAAAGAGCTTTTAGAAGGGGAAAAGGCTTATCCTTACTTTAGACTAGTGAACTTAAGTCCTAAACTAATTCATTACGCAGGAATCATCCTGGACGAGTCAGGAGAAGTTTCGGCATTCACAGAAAATGTCTTAGCTCACGTTGATATGAGTGTTAGAAAAACTTCAATCATGCCTGAAAAGATTTACTTACCTTTACAACGCATGTTGGAAGAGCATAATCACACAGGTGATATAGGTTTTGATTTAAGATTGAAAGTTATATAGAACTTAGTCTTTTCTGGACTTCTTCAGTTAGTAAAGGTAAAACTTCTGGAGCTTTGAGGTTCTCTTCAAGCTGCTCAATCTTTGAAGCTCCCAATATTATTGTAGAAACATTTTTGTTTAATAGACACCAGGCTATAGCAATTTTTGAGAGACTTTCTCCTAACTCTTCTGCGATACTCATTAATTCAGAAACTTTCTTCATCCTTGCCTGACCTCTGTCTGATTCAATCATATATTTCTTTAACCATTCATAACCTTCTAACGAAGCTCTAGACCCCTTTGGTATGCCATCAAGATATTTTCCTGTTAGTGCACCTGAAGCTAAAGGAGACCAAATAGTAGTCCCCATACCAAATTGATCAAAGATTGGTTTGTATTCAATTTCAAATCTTTTTCTATCTAAGAGA
>MDSV01243668.1_pt1 | contig 12396 bp, 6 predicted proteins | sample 810851 | NCBI WGS metagenome assembly MDSV01 (sample SAMN05326640, study PRJNA326480) | marine metagenome | isolation source: seawater | place: Atlantic Ocean: North East | collected 2012
AAGTCTAAAGGAATGTCAATTTCTTGTGTCATAGTGATCGATCCTAGACTGCCATTACTATAAGAATTCTATGTAACGTAGAAATGCAATTAGTTCCGTTTTGATAGTAAAACTATCATTTCAGGCACAAAAAATTGCCCAAAATGATAGTAAATTTTTGCTGTTGCAAATAACAAAAAATTTCTTTTTTACAAGTGAGTTACAGTTTGGTCATGAGAGAAAGAATTGGCGGAGTACCGTATGAGACAAAAAAGTCTGGAGGAAATGTGGAAATTAGATTCTACCCGAAAGGAGAGAATGCAAAAAATCCAGATGGAATTGTTTTCATGTTGTCACTTTCAAAAGAAGACAGAAAGAAGCTAACAGAAATAATTTCTTAAACGAATTACGAAATGGATTTCTTTACATTTATTGCAATAGCTTTTGCAAAAAGTGGTGGCACCGCATTACCAATTTGTTTGAATTGACTACCTCGTGAACCAGTAAAAATAAAATTATCGGGGAAACTCTGTAATCTTGCAGCCTCTCTTACAGAAACCGTCCTATTTTCTTTAGGATGAATGTACATGTAACCATCTTTCTGCAAATGTGCAACTACTGTCCAAGATGGTTTGTCAGAAACAAGTCTCTTCCATTTGTCATTAAACGAGCTGTCATCATACCCAATTTTCTTGCGTTGTTTATCGGTTAGATCCTTCCATTTCATACCCTCCTTCATTGTTTTGAAAATTTTGACATCTTTGTCTCGATGCCATCTTGTAATATGGTTGTGTAAAATTTGTGTTCCATTTCTCAAACTTTTCTGATAATCATTTTTTGGAGGTGATGAATATTTTATTGGATTATCTTGTACGGCAAGACCACGCTTGGGTAATCTAAGTGTTGGAAGATCGCTAAATGCATCTCCTACTGTTACAAGAGATTGTACATTATCAAGTGTATTCTGAACTTTATCTAATTTCATGTGTGTTGGAACTGGAAAGTTGATTTTTTTTCCATTGCGAGTTCCAAGAAATATTATTCTCTTTCTCTTTTGCGGTACACCAAAATTTTCCGCATTGATCACGTCAAATATTGTATTTTTGTATCCAGAGTCAATAAGATCGGACTGGATTTGGGATGCAATATCTCCATCCTTGTAGCTCATCATTCCAGGAACATTTTCCATCACTACTGCCTTTGGCTTGAAATGCTTTACAAATTTAACAAACGACTTGTAAAGATTGTTTCGAGCATCATCTATGAATCGCGGATCTGAACTTCCACCACGTTTTCCAGTTTTTACAAGTGAGCCCAACTTTATACGACCTATAGTACTAAATCCTTGACAAGGGGGACCGCCTACTATGACGTCAACATCTCTAGGTCGAAGCCCCGTCTCCTTTTCAAAATATTTTATTATGTCTGGCATCGATGCGTCTGCGAGAACTGCATTCTTTTTAGGTACCTCAAGAAAATTTTTCCTGTATGTATTCACACCTTCTTCAAAGATGTCAAGCATTCCAAGCGGTTTGAAGCCAGCCATCTGGAAACCTTTGCTCATACCGCCTGGCGCACCAAAAAGATCGATAAATGTTGGCTTCATGATGAATTATCTCACGACTGTTGTAAAAACATTGATCTTTTTTCATTTGGATTCTTCCAAAACATCTTTTAGTTTCCGATATTCTTTAGCCGTGATTTTGTTCCCGTCCTTGTCATAGTATGTTTTTTTTGGATTGACAGGTCTTGCAGACTGTTTCTTTTTCTTTTCTATAATTTTTACCAGCCTGTGATCAAATGCGTTTATCTTTTCATCTGCACAACATTCCTTTACTGCCTGGTCGTTTGTAATCAGATCTGCCTCCATTATTTTTGCTGCTGCAAATATTATGCTGTCCGGATGGTGAAGCTTTTCAGGATACTTTTTCTCCATCTTTTTTGCAAGGTTGATCATTTCTGAGTTAGTCTTTATAGTTTCAAGCCTGTTTCCGAATCTTTTTTCCAAGTGCTCAAGGACGGTCTTTTTGTCTCTTTTCAGCTTTCGTGTGGATTCCCCAAGCGTCGTCTCTGTGAGTAATATTCGGATGTTGGACTTTTTGAGAAGCTGGTGCATTCCCCTGACGTGAATCTCCTTCCACGAGTCCAGTACAACATTCGTGTCAAGAACTATCTTTTCCGATACTACGCGTTCGGGTTTTTCTGTTTTTTTTGACTTTGGTGCCCGTGAGATGGTACTGCGATTCTGTTTCTTGCTTTCATTTACCTTAGTACTAGCAGTGGTTATCTTGTGTTTGACTTCCCATTTTGTTCTCTTCGATTTGTTCTGCCTCTTCGCACTTTTTGGCAAGTTTTTTTCTTCCATCCATTTTTCTGCCCGTTCAATTCTTTCCTGCTCTTTTTTTTCTTCTTGTAGCTTTTTTGACAGGTGTCGTTTTCCTGTCAGACGTGTTCTAGTCATATTTCTAAAAGGCTACACCTCATCCATCGCTATGATTTCTTTTTCAAATCCTAATCTTGCAGCCTCATTATTTACTTCATTTTCGTGTTTTTGATGTTCTTTATCTGTTATAGAATCAGATTGATGTATAATTTTGTTCATCATAACTTCTCTAGCACGAGGTTTCAATTTTTTTAGAGAGTCAGAATTTTCCATTATTTTCCTATATGGATAACTCATTTCTGCTAATTCATGTGCGAATAATCCAATAATATAATCATCAGATTTTTCTACTAAATTATCAACTACAATTGTGATGATAAATTTTGAATAGTCAATTGTCTCACCAACTTCATACGAACAATTACCATCAAATGGAAAATCAAAATTGGGGCTAATTCCAAATTTTGGACCAGTTAGTTTCCAAAGTTCCATAGCCTGATCACGTGTACTAATGGAAATTATTCCTTTCATCTTAAATTGTTCTTCATCAGGTAATCTTCTAATTACGTTTTCTAGTAATTCTGAGATGCGTATTCCTAATTCAGTATCTAAAATTGAATTTAAGATTTTTACATGTTCATAGAATTTTTTAGGATTCACCAACTTCAAAATTCCACTTTCTCGTCTCTCTGCACTGACTGGACGTTATTGTGCCACTTTTTGTGGTATTCCTCCTTGTCGGGTTCCGTATGTATAGGGATTAGCTTCTTTGCGCCTGCACCGTCAATAACGCGCTTTATCTGCTCGCCGTCACCGTGTCCTGACACGTGAACAGAATGCCAGTCCTTTTCGCTTTTTACAAGTCCGAATCTTAAAAACCAGTTTCTGAACCTTTCTGCCCTGAACTCCATCTCTTCGCTGAAAGGTTCTGTTGTCGACCGGATGTAGGTTGAACCTTCCGAAGGCTTGACGTCTATCAGCTCCTGCACATTAAAGTCGCTGAGCGTAAACATAAGTCCGCTCTGGTTGTTCGAAATGTCGCGGTGGTCTACCATGTTAGGATAGTTAAGAAACTCACGAGCCCACATCTTGTAATCCTGTTCAACTAATCTATCTGGATATACAGTTCTGTCCTTGTCTATCAGACCCCAATCCGTCTTTGGCATGTATATCTTGATGTTCTTATCCTTTGGATCTGGATACGGGTTTGACGACCCGAAAGAATCGCTGAACAGCTTAAGAAGATACGCCTGCTTTGGCTCTATGACCAAGTCGCGCCCAGAGTTTTTTGCCGCAATGTAAAATGATTGTAGGCGGTCAAGGTCGCGTATCGGGTAGCCGCATACGACGAGATTCTTTGTGTCAGTTGCCATCTTTGTAATTACATCCTCAATGTCAAATTCGGTAATAGACGGGTCCTTGGAGATTCTCGTTCCCTCACACAATAGCAGGTCAATGGACGACTCGGAGCATCTTTCAACAAACTTTTCAGTCTCCTTAGGTCGTCTTCCGTGAAATCGCAGGTCTGCGGTATTTGCAATTGTTCCTGATGACGTGTTAAGAATGAAGCCGTTTACTCCCGAAATTGAATGGTCAACAGGCAGCGGCTCGACCTCAATGGAATCAATGTTAAATTTTTTGTAAGCCTGGAAGGTTTGGATGTCTCTTGTAATTTTTACGGCCGACTTACCCTCGGCTTTTACCGGAAGCCCCTTCGCCTTGCCGGATTTTCCAATGCCAATCTTGAACTTTTCTGTAAGCGTAAGGTACTGCTCCCCCTGTCCAGTTGCGTCAAAGTTTTCCATTATGATGCGCGATTCTTCGGAGCAGTAAATGGTGATGTCAGGTCGCAGGTACTTGAGATAACCGCAGTGGTCAAGATGCGCATGCGTCAAAAGCACGGCGTCAACTGCGCGCTCCTTTTGCTGTCCAAGACCCATAAATTCCGCATAGTCCTGCCTGTAAATGCCCTCAATTCTTGGAAGCATTCCAAGCTCCATGAGGTCAACTAGGCTGTTTGAGCTTCGAGCCTTTACAAATTCTGAAAAATACTGCCCCTCCTGCGAGAAGCTCATTCCAAAGTCCATGAAGATTTTGGTTCCCTTGTCCTCTACGAGAAACTTGTTTCCTCCGATTTCCTTTACTCCGCCGTGGAATGTAATGCTAGTCAATCCAAAATCTAGGACACAACAGCATAAAAATTCTTTGGAGTTTTTAGGCTGCCCATTGCTAGAAAAAAAGTTGCCATTGAGTTTTTAAGTTGTGAACGGGTAAACATTTGCACATGCCGAATAACTTTGATAATGTAACGTGGTTGTTAAATGAGGAAAGGGTAAAACAATTCATCACTTCCCTTTATGATGGAATTGAGGGAAGTGGGAACAATGCAAGAATGCTTGCATCCGATTATAATACAATAACAGAGAGTTCTGCTGAAGGTAAAGATACTGCATATTATGGAATTCTAAAGACAAAAGATTATTTGGAAAATATGGAGCTGCTTGTAAAAAATGAAACAGACTTTGAAAGACAGTTTCAGTTTCCTGTAAAATGTACTGCACAATTCAGGGCAGATGTGTTAGAGATTGATGCAAGACATGTAACTGATCTTGACGGATGGATCTTTGCAATTTCAGATTCATTTTCAGACGCGTTCAATGTTAGAAGAAAGACACTTTCAGTCATATTTCCTGAAATATGTGCTGCAGTTTCAATAAGAATGAAAGAGGAATCTGTAAGGCACGTTGAAAGAGAGATGCAAAAATTTTCAGGAGTTCTTCCGATTCCGTTTGTAAACAGGGCCATGCACAAGGACTGTTTGATTGAAAGAATCGGAGGCGTTCCGGAACCAGAAAAGCTTTGCTTTCTTATGACAAGCATGGCCGATGTGGAATCTCTCAGGACTACAATATGCTTTGAAAACTACTGCGACATAGTTAGCCGTTACCAATTAACGACGTATCGTAGAGGATACCTTGGCGCTCCGGTAATTTTATCAGGAATTATCGTAGATATTACAGGTTCACAGATAATTATCCAGTCTCATGACAGAACACAGATTACATTTCAATTGGGATATCAAATTACATGCCAACAGGGGCAGCATGTCGCCGTTCTTGCATCAATATTTTACGGACAGAGTCATCCAGCTAGTCCACCTCCAGAATATCCAGAGATATTCCATCTTTGGGAAATAACAGAGGGGCAGACTAGAGAATTTGACGAAATTGGGCACAAAAGACTTCGCGGAGATGCAAGTACGCATGATACAGCAGTCATTTCAGATCCAATTAAGAAAATGTTTGTTGATTGTAGTGAAATGATTCGGCAAAAGCGTGAAAACTACGCTGCATCAGAAACTTCAATAATTGACTTTGACATACTTAGTGCCGAAGCAATTTCTGAGACAACATTCGCGTCATTTCTCAAAAAAGATAGGGGTAGAATATACAAGATGATTCTTGTATATTCTGCGGAGCTTTTTGACAGCAAAGGCATCATGCAAAAGAAAAAGCTGACAGAACACATAACCAAATTTCATTCAGATATAGAAGAAGACATGGTAAGAAGACGGTTTGGTTTAATGATCGACTTTGGACTTATAGAAGAGTTTGAGGGAGAGGTTATACGACCTACAAAGAAAGGGTACAATGTCTTGTCAATTATCAAAGACACAGAGGTTGAATCTTCACTGAGCCCAGACGAGCACGGGGTTATAGATCTTACAAAAAATCTTTCATGCAAGAGTCCATCTCTTCTCTTGCAAAAGATCAAACACGACGGAAAACATGAAAAGATTATGGAATGCGATGCGTTCTGGATTGAAAAGGGAAAGTTTACGCCAGAAATAGAAGAAGAGATTGGCGTAAAAATTTTTAAGATTGGGGACAAGATAATTCAGGCTCTTGCAAAGATACCACATCACGGCAACGCAGACAAGGTGTTTATGGAAATGGAAGAACCAAAAGAAAATTATTTTTCTGTCTCAAAGATTTTAGAATATCTAGCAGGAAAAAAACACATCAATATTGATGAAAAAAAGGGATACTATGTTAACGACAAGGATAAGCTTCAGGGCTATCTAAAAAATGAAAAACGCTTTTGCCGAATTACAGAAATTTATGACAACACAAGTATACGGCATCAACAAAACACGGTAAGAGAAACAGAAGAGTTGATTGAAAACCTTGCGGAAAACTTGGTTGGAGAAGGAATTGCAAGCAGCATAGAGTTTCCTTCTGGAGTTTTGCGCTATGCAATTTGTGACGGCGATTGTGAGAAAGAAAAGATTGATTTCTTCTGTATGGTTTGCCGTAAGGGAATGTTTGCAAAGAAAAAGACGTGGGATATTCAAATGGGAATTTCACAGATAAGAGGGATAGTTACCGGATCGGTAAAAGACTCCGTCGCAACGGCAGAAAGAGTAATCCAAAAAAATATTGACGAGGGATTTTGGGAAATTGTAGAAGACGGTGTTGTCCTGAGGCAAAAAAAGGGCTAAAATGATCTTTATAACACAGTCCAACCCCGAATGATCTCTTGCGTGAACTGATTATTTCTGAACTTGCAAAGGATTTACTCGGACCTAAAGACGGACCAAATGAACCTCTTCACGGCGACGGACCGCGGCAAAGTTACGTAACTGGAGTCCTTGCACCAGAGAATCTAACTCCGGATATTACAACTCAGGGATCAGGACGTGCTCCTACCGCTCAAGAGTCAAACGAAGACTTAGAAATTTCAATTAACGGGGAGATTTCACCTCCAATGGATCCCAAAGACGTGCCGTCCACAATGGGCATTTCATTTTTTGTAGAATCCGACAAACCGGAGTTTTCCGTCTGTGTTACATGGGCAAGATATGAACCGACATCTTTCAGAGCTAATGGAAGAGCGAATAGTTGGGTAAGAAGACCAAGGCCACCTTTCATCGAGAAAATATCTTCTGGAATGGGTTCGCCTATCACTATAAGTCATAACAACAATCACGAGCTAGAGCTCTGGCATTCAATTGATTCCAAACCAGATGTAAATAACAAACGCAGTGTTAGTGTAAGGATAAAAAATATTGTAAGTTTCCAAAATGACGATGAGAATAAACAGCAATTTGATATTTTTCAGCCGGAGATAAGAATAGTCTGTGAGGATGGAACGAAGATTGTCCCAGGATTCGATCCGAAATTTACCGACAATCAACTGTATCAATCAGAGATTGATGAGAAGCGACTGCTAGAAATTTTATACAGAAAAAGAAAGATCTTTGCAAAAGGGCACCTTGTTTCTGCAGTGTGGAACGATCCAGAGGGACACTCTACAACTGATCACCAAGCAGACAAGCCAGACAAGTCAAAATTAAATTTCCCTGACGTGTATGATAAGATTCCATTTGTGTGGACAGATGGTGGCGCGGTAACAGATCCTAGGTTCAAGAGACCGGACGTAAGAACGGAGTTTCTTCCGCTTTACTCTATTCCAAAGCCAGAGCAATCTTGGAATGAAATAAATCAAAAATCAGGAGGAGGAAAATTTTCTGACGAAGACCCAGAGTTGAGAGCCGCAGTTTTGGCAGAAGCATTGGATGTTGCTGACATCAGGAACAATCTTTCCCCACTCTGCAACGGATACGAGCAATGGATTGTGGAGATGAAAAGTTCTCTTTCCGAGTTTACAGATCAAGAGGACGTTAGAATTACAGGTAAAATGATTGCCAAATGTGAAAATACGCTGGAAAGAATGAGAGGGGGAATTGAGCTGCTTTGTACCGATCCGATGGCAAGACTTGCATTCTGCTTTGCAAACAAGGCAGTGGACATGCAGTATGGCTGGAAGTATAAAGACGAGCAAAACAACCCAAGACAGTTTTCTTACTATCCATTCCAGATTGCATTCATTCTTTCGACGATAGAATCAATTGTAAAACCAGATATTCCAGAAAGGGAAGTTTGCGACCTACTTTGGGTTCCTACAGGGGGTGGAAAGACCGAGGCGTATTTGGTGCTTACCGCCTTTCTTCTTGCATACAGAAGACGTAGAGAAATTTCATCCTCCACAGCCAGAGATCGTAGAACTGGAGACGGCGTTGCGGTCATTACAAGATATACTCTAAGACTTTTGTCAGTTCAGCAGTTCCGGAGAATGCTTGCCATAATAATGTCATGCGAAAAGCTAAGGGTGCAAAACCAAGGAACGAATGTGGGATGGAGGCCTGCGGATTCGCAAGATACAGGCATGATTTGGGGCTCGGTACCTTTCAGTCTAGGATTGTGGCTTGGTACCGCAATGACTCCAAATCATCTCGAAGGCAACAACAATCCTAGAAATCAGCATGACGGAGCACTTCAGCATTTGATGGAACATGAGAGTACTGATCCGCATGGAAGACAAACGTGGACTGTTAGAAGATCCTCGGCAGACGGCGGTGATCCTTGCCAAGTAACAAACTGTCCAGCTTGTGATGCAGTTTTGTCTATTCCTACATCTGACACCAATCCAGGTATGAAAGGAGAAAAAGAGATATTTCTCACACTGCGGGCTAACGACGCAGAAATTGATACACTTCGCAATGGATTAACAACAAACACTGGAATCTTCGAGATTGAAGCTACGAGTCCGGCAGATACAAAAACCGATGACGGATTTACTATTTTTGCGCTTTCGGTGAGAACGTTAGGGGCAGCCGTCACACCATACAACTTTCATGAGGCTGTCGTAGAATGCATTCGTAACTCACTTGGAATTAATGGGCGTGAAGCGAGAAGAAGAATTTGTTCTGTGACTGCGGACAAGCCGGGATATTTTTTCAGAAGACGAAAGGTAACACCAGCTAATGATCCTGCTCACTGGGATCCATATGACTTTGAAATAATCTGTCCAAATCCTGACTGTGATCTGGCAGAGAGGTGGTTTGCAGGAGCACCTCACGGTTCCATACATCAAACAGAGATCAACAGAAGAGTCATTGTACCATTGGCACAGATGCCGCAGGATGAGGATGGTATAACTCTGAGAGACGGCAACCATCTCAATGAGGTGCAAGATGTGTTTTCTTCTGGTACCGGCGGACATGTATCAAAGAGAATAACAATTGGCGCTTACACCGTAGACGATCAGATTTATGGAAAGACCCCGTCAGTCATTATTGCAACCGTAGACAAGTTTGCAAGGCCGCCGTTTGGCCGCACGTCAGGAAGTGGGTGGTCATCACGTGCAAATTCAGCAGGAAATATTTTTGGAAATGTAACAGGGCACCATCCAGTTCACGGGTATTATAGAATTGATGCAGGAACACCAAGAACGAATACAACTACAGGTGTTACGACAGGTGTCTTCCATCCCATGCCAAATGCCGGCCACATAGACGTGGCATATCACCACCCTCCGGAATTAATTATTCAAGACGAACTTCACCTAATCGAAGGTCCCGTAGGTTCCATGGTGGGACTATACGAGACTGCATTTGACTACCTATGCTCTGAACATCCAGATGCAGTGATGCCAAAGTATATTGCATCGACTGCAACTGTGCGCAGGGCCGAGGAACAGACAAAATGCACATTTAACAGAAGCTTGGCCATGTTCCCCCCACACGGGGAATCATACGGCAACAGATTCTTTGTGATGGAAAGAGAGGCGCATGCCTTGGACTCGCAGACGGAAAATGGTGATGACAAGCCTGGAAAACTGTACATGGGCGTGCTTACACCAGGCAGAGGATCACATACGCCGGCAATCCGTATGTGGTCAAGAAACGCTACCACAGTATGGGAGCAAAGAGACAATCAGCCCCGTACCAAATGGGAGAATATTATTAATAAATTCTGGACGCAGACAGGATACTTTAACGCGTCAAAGGAGCTTGCCTCATTTTCAGCCACATATTCTCAGGACATTGCCGACAGAATGTTTGAGATTGGCGGAGCCAACCATAGAAATCTTTCCGAAGACGGAAAGATAGAGATGTCTTCAAGAGAAGTTGGATCTGCAAGTGCCACCATGCCAGCAATGCTAGACAGACTCGATACCAAGTATGTTTATGATCAAACCCTGACAGCTCCAAACTGTTACAATCAAAAAAAGTCGCCTGACAGTCTTATGGGAACGGCAATGATAGGTACAGGACTCGATGTTCCAAGAATCAACCTAATGACTGTATTTGGTCAACCAAAAACAATGGCCTCCTACATACAAGCGACAGGAAGGTCGGGAAGAACTGACGCTGCATTGGTTGTAACTTTCTTTCAGGCCGCAAAACCAAGAGACCTGAGCCATTACGAATCTTTCATGGGAAGTCACAGACAAATTCAAAGATTCGTTGAGGCCCCCACAGTGTATCCGTTCTCTGTTAAGAACATGGAATCAAACATCGGACCTGTTTTGACATACATGCTAAGAAACAAAATTAAAAAGATTAGGAATGGTGGGAGATGGGAATTTCAAAGGACGTTTCACGTACCGTCTACTCCCGATGACCCAATAAATTGGGGATGGGACAATTCCGCAAGTGAAATGGAAAATCATTCAGGGGATCAAGATATCCTAGATCTTTTGCAAGTGATGGAAGAAAGAGCCCAGGACCAGCACCTGACAAGAAGACCGAAATCGCATAGTATAACTCCCAACCGTAGCGCATATGGAATTGCAGAATCAAAGATTCAGGATTGGTCAAGGATGGCTACAATATGTAACCAATCACAGCCGCCGCAGCCATTAGATTATGTCCAGTACTGGCAAGCCGGACAAGAATGGCACAGTGTGGTTTTAGGAGATGTGAAACATCAGGAGGCAAACATGCAGCCAGGAATCGATATTCAAATAGTTTTTGAAAATGCACCCCAGTCTCTTCGAGATGTGGAAACAGAGACCCACATCAGTGCAGGCGAAATATTTACTGCAAGTAGTTCTAGACCAACACGAATCTCAGAGGGAGTTAGATTATCTCAGTACGTGATAGGAATGGGACCCGGACATATCATACAACCGTTAAAGGGCGTATCAAGGATTATTCCAAGTTCACAAATCGGGATTTTTCCTCAACAGTTTACCAGAACATGGTATCAAGATGCAATTGAAAATGTTTTCAGAATCGAGGATCAAAAGATTACTGCAACCCTTGCATCACTGCTATCACTATCAAATCAACCAGTAACGGAGGCTGCACTATTCAGACCTCCGACAAACGAGGACCTGAGAGTTCTTGATGCACAAGCTGGACGCAATACAAATCCAGCTACTAACCAAGTAAGACAAACTGACGATGAGATATGCAAAACAAATGCATTTCCAAACTATTACGTATGTACGAACAAGAATAATCATGATGCGGTCGTAGATGGAAATGTTCGTAACTATGACATAATGTTTAAACACGAAGGAGAGCATCCACACTGCCCAATTTGCCGCTCGCCACCTTATGAAAAAATTAGCTCTACAAGATTTCTTACTTCATGTCCCTCTGGACACATGGATGACATAAACTGGAAACATCATGTCCACAAGACACACCCACATTCTAGCGGAGCATGCAATCCTGCTGCAACTATGCCTGCCGTAGACAATCGTCTACAAAATCCTAACATTTTCATTATTAGATTTAATCCTCCAGACAGTTCAGCTTTAGAGTACATGATGGTGCAATGCCCTAGATGCGTTAACACGTCATTAGGAACCGGATCAAGAACAATGAGTGACATTTACTCGGATGACCATCATTGCAACGGTCGTTTTCCAGAAGAAGAGCAAATTCGAGGAAGCGGATTGCTATCTGTTCCACAAGTTTGCACACAAACACAGCCTTCAATGAAAGTCATCCAGAAGTCTGCGTCATACCTGAGAAATGCCGAGATATACACAATGTTGTCCGTCGGCGATAACACGTCACGTATAGACAAGCTCTTTCAAAGACAAAATGTTGATCAAGCGTGTATTAGTTTTGAACGCACTAACGGACAAATAAACGATATACAAAAACTTGAACAGTTCCTCAGAGCAAACGGTCCGGACCCACAAAATCCAAGATGGATACCACTTTTCAAAGA
>MDSV01064531.1_pt1 | contig 12395 bp, 20 predicted proteins | sample 810851 | NCBI WGS metagenome assembly MDSV01 (sample SAMN05326640, study PRJNA326480) | marine metagenome | isolation source: seawater | place: Atlantic Ocean: North East | collected 2012
CATTTATTTTTTCCATTTATTACGACCTACTAAAAGACCAATTATACCATAATTTGCTATATCGATAAATGTATCTTCCATACCTTCACCTTTAACAAAGTTTTTACCATTAACTAATAAATTTTTTAATCTACTTATTTTATCAGTTAGTCTAATTGCTAATCCAGTTAATGAGAAATTTTTATCTGCTTTATTATTTAAAATATCACCTCCTAAAGCGATATTATTTAAACCATAATCCATGTGCTTACGAGCAAACATTTCATACATTTCATTACCTATCTTTTTATATTCAGCAGATAGTTCTGGATATTCATTTTCAAATACTTCAACTGCATCTGATACAGTTGTTCCTTCTAACTTGTCCATTTCCTCTTCGGAAATCATTTCGAAGTGCTTTTTTACTGAGTCGCTCATAACTTTTTTCTCTTTTTCTAATTCTGGTTTACAAAAATGGTTCCACCAACTTAATGGATCATAACCTTCTGGGTGAACAGAGTTGCTCACCTATAATAATTCTGTTTTGTTAAAATACTTCTCTAGCATTTCTAGTCTTTCATGTGCTGATGAAAGTAGTTTAAGTGATTCAGTACAATTATCCCAATAATCTTTGGTTGAATGATCACCTATACCTGCTGGATGTGCTGTTAGTAATTTAATGCTTGCTAAAGCTTTAGCTTTATCTGCTTGTGCTTCGGCTTTTAAAAAATTGTATACTTCTATATTCATTTTAATAAGGGTTTAATTTCTTTGTTATTTAATCCTATACTGGTCAATATACGAATAACTTCGTTATTATCCAAAAGTTTTAAGTAATCTCTTACTTCAGTTTGTGAACATTCCCAGTATGTACTTAAATGTTCTACTAACTGTTTATTACGTTTTTTTAACGTTGATTTAATATACTTATTCCATTTATTATTTTTTGGAATAAATTCTCTATAAATCGAGTATATTTGTTTCTTATTTTGAGGCATTATTTGTTGTGCTTCATTAACAAGATCTAAATAGTCTGGGTTCATAGACATAAATCTGTGCACCATATAACTATTCCAAATTTCCCAATCTTTATCAGAAAAAGAGTCAGGATCGGCCTTAATTGAATTAATTTGCTTAAGCCAATCCCAAATATTTTTCATTATACTAATTCATCTTTAAGTTCGTCTCTTAACTCAACAGGTATTCCTTCACCTAATATTTTATTAGTTGATGGGTCATAAAAAACAGGTATTGGCATAATAGCATCATTATCTGTTCCTGCTACAAATTTAGAGATTTTTCTTAAAATAACTCCTGATTTGAAAATACTACCACCTTCAGAATTTTTAAGACCTTCAGTAGTTTTTAGGTCTACATTAAGACCTCTTTGTTGTTGGTTCGGTTGTTCCATTTACTTATTATTTATTAAATTATTAATTAAACTCATTACATTTATCTCTTTATCTATTCTAAAATTAGCTTTATACTGATGCTCATTAATTAGAAAAGCCACTGTACCTGCTTTACCAGGAAGATATTCGTCAGCATTTTCATATAAAAATCTAAATATTTCTTCAAAATCATCTACATTAGAATCAGCAATGATTTGTCTGATGTTATTAAATTTAGGCTTTGATTTTTTTAATTCATCCAATACAGCAGACAAATAACTAGTACCAACAAGTAAAGAATCATCAAGCGCTAATTGACCCTTATTATTACTTGCTTGGATAGTGTTAAGCATTTTACGTAAGTCCGGATAGAACTTATTTACAATTTTACCAATGGCAGTTGGCTCATAACTAATGCTTTCCTTATCACAGATACTAGCTAAGTGTACTGCTACCTCTTTCTTGGTAGGAGGAATTACTTTTATTGTTTGACATCTAGATTGTAGAGGATCAATGATACGTTCTACATAATTACAAGTTAATATAAATCTAGTTGTTCGTGAAAATGTTTCAATAATATTACGGAGAGAAGCTTGTGCTTGTATAGTAAGAAAATCAGCTTCATCTAAAATAACTACTTTAAGTGTTTTAAAAGATGCTACACTAGCAAACCCTGATACTTTATCTCTGATTGTTTCAATACCTCTTTCATCTGAGGCATTTATATAAACATGATCACAATCAAGAGTATTAACAATTAATTTAGCTAATGTAGTTTTTCCTGTACCAGCAGGTCCATAAAATAAATAATTTTGAATATCATTATTATATAGTTGTGCCGCAATTGAGGATTTTAAACTCTCATTACCAACATAATCTTTTAATGATGTTGGTCTATATTTTTCATTTAATAAACTATTGTCCGTACTCGCCATATAAATTAAATAATTTTGCTTTAGGTGGTTCTATTATTTGTTCTTCGGTTGTTATAGCATATAAAGAACTATTTAATGGTTCTAACCTATAATCACCTTTAAAACCAGTTTTAACCATATATGCTTCTAAAGCATCAGTTAGTGTTTGGTGTATTTTACCTTCTGGTTCATCAGCTAATCTCCATTTATCGCCAGGAGGGACTCTCCTAGCGATTAATGTTTTATTTTCTACTGTTTTTGTTTTACTTTGCATATTATCAATATAATAAAAATGATTACATCATCCCAGCCATGTTTTGATTTTCTAATCCACCTGTTGGGCTTTGTTTAGTACCATCATTTTCTTTATCTTGTGTAATAGTACATTCAGTTAATAATACAGTTCCAGCAACTGATGCAGCATTTTCAAGTGCTAATCTGGTTACTTTAGTTGGATCAATAATACCAGCATCTTTCATATTAGTTACTTCTTCAGTTTCTATATTATATCCTGCCCACTGATCATTACCTGAATTACATAATTGGTCTGCTAATATTTGTCCTTTAACATTATCATATCCAGCATTAACTAGAATTTGATTAAATGGTTGTGCACATGCTTCTATTACAATTCTTGCTCCTGTTGAATCAGGTTTTATACCATTAGAAGCATATAATAATGCTGCTCCACCTCCAGGTACTATACCTTCTTCAATAGCTGCTTTTGTTGCATGTAATGCATCATCAACTCTATCTTTCTTTTCTAGCATTTCAGTTTCAGTGTTACCACCTACATGAATAATAGCTACTCCTCCGACGAATTTTGCGAGCCTGTTTTGTAATTGTTCCGTTTCGTATGGAGTTTTTGCTTTTTCGATTTGCTGTTGTAATTCTTCAACACGTGCTTCAATTTTCTCCACTGTTCCTTTTCCATCTACAATTGTTGTTTGATCTTTAGTTATTGTTACTGTTCTTGCTTCTCCAAACCAATCCCAACTAAATTTATCAAGTTTCATTCCTTTTTCTTTACTGAATACTTGACCACCAGTTGTTATGGCTATATCCTCTAAAACTAATTTTCTTCTTTCGCCAAATTCTGGAGATTTTACAGCACATACATTAACTGTACCTCTCATTTTATTAACAATTAAAGTAGCTAAAGCTTCGTTATCAATATCTTCAGCTATAATAAGTAATGATTTTCCATTACTCGATACTGCTTCTAATATTGGTAATAATTCTTTAACTGAATTTAGTTTTTGATCTAATATCAATACAGCAGGTTCAGTTAGAACAGCTGACATTGTATTATTATTAGTTACAAAATATGGTGATTTGTAACCTCGGTCAAATTGCATACCTTCTACTGTTTCAAGGTATGTATCTCCTGTTTTAGATTCTTCAATGTGTACTACACCTTCTAAACCAACTTTATCAATTGCTGTAGCAATTAATTTTCCAGTTTCAGGGTCATTATTAGCTGAAATAGAGGCAATTTGTTCTAATTGTCCTTCCTCAGACATATCTTCAGATATTTTCTTTCTAAGAGTACTAACTACTTGTTTAACTGTTTTATCAATATCTCTTTTAATTTTAACAGCATTTTCTTTATTATCTAAAGCTGTAAGACCTCTATTGATCATTTCTCTAGCTAATAAAGTTGAAGTTGTTGTACCATCACCTGCTTTATTTGCTGTATTAATAGCTGCTTGTTTAATTAATTCAACCCCTAATTCTTCTTGTGGGTCTGCTAATACAACATTTTTAGCTACTGTAACACCATCTTTTGTAGATTGGGGAAATTCACCCACACCTCTAAATAATACAACATTTCTACCATTTGGACCTAAAGTTGATACTACTGCATCAGCTAATTTATTGATCCCATTCATTAATCCCGTTCTAGCGGATTTACCAAAGTTTATGTTTTTTTCCATTTTAAATATCTGTTAAGTCGTTAAATTCTTGTTTAGTTAATTTTTCCTCAGTATCTTTTAAAGCTTGTTCAATTTGGGCTTCTGATGATACTCTACATAAGATTTGGTTTTCAGGACCAACATAATACTCTTCACCATCAAATGGTAATTTAGTAAAACCTTGGGTAGGTAAAACAACCATATCTCCTATTTTTACAACCATAGGAATTAATTTTCCAGTTGCTGTATATCTACCTTCTCCTATTGCTATAACTTCTCCAAATTCGTTTTTTTCTTTACCCATATCAGGAACGATAATATTCCCATATAGTTGTTCTTCGTTTTCAATTGGTTTAACGATAACCGCATCAAATAATGCTTCTAATTTATTGCTCATTTTTATTATTTTTTAAATAGGTTTTAATATTATTTTCAATTGTTCTAAATTTTTGTAGAAATCCTTCTAAACTGGAATGGTGTTCCTTATCATGTAATTGATCTTGGGTTATTCTGTTTAAAGCTTGTTCAAAATTAGAATGAAACGTTAATGCTTTAGTATATTCTTTACTTTTTCCAGTTGATCTAAAATGATTTGCATTGGATTGAATACGCTGATTTACAGTGTAACAATTATCGTCTCTTGTTATAAAATAAGGTTCCATTGCTGGGTCCTCAATAAGAGTGTGTGATTTTAATTTTCTTGCCATATATAGTTTTTCGAGTTGATTTATACATCAATATACGAAAAAAACATTGCTAGGACACGTTTTTTTTGCGAAACTTTTATTTAATTTTAATTGATTTTGGTTTAGCTTCTTCAGCTAAAGGTATAAAAATCTCTAATAATCCATTTGTTAAAGATGCATCAGTTTGGCCCAAATCAAATTTAGGAGCAATTTTGTATCTTAAATCAAATGATTTTTTAGATAAACCTTGATGAATAGTTCCTTCATGGAATTTTTCATCTTCTGGTTTTTTATATGTGATTTTTAAAATATCACCTTCTATATCAAGGATAACGTCTTTTTTAGTTAACCCAGTACAGGCAACTTCAAAATAAAGTCCTTTATCATCGAAGAAAATATTAAGTGGATGTGATTGTTTTGTGTTTGTAGCTGGTTGAAATGTACTATCAGCTTTGAAGTGGTTCCTAAATAGGATGTCGAAAGGACTTAAATGCCTCTCTAATAATTGTAATGTACTCATATCATTTTGTTTTATGGAGCCGAAGCTTCCGGTTAATTTAATTTAAACATAACAAGTGCCCTAGCTAAATGTTTTGTTCTATTATACATATAATATAAATAAGTAAAGTCGCTATTCCAAGCTATCTTTTAATTTTTTTTCAGTTTCTTCATCCATAAATGCATTCCATTCTCCAATAGGACAACTAGCAGACATAGATCTTACTTTTAGATTTAATATACAACCACAATCTGAACAGCATGGAGCTGTTCCTGGTACTGCACAACTACTTCCTATTGTATCAAAGTTTCTACAACGTGTGCAAATGTCCCATCTTATTTTAGCTATTTCCTCAACTTCATTATTTGTAAAAACACGGTTTCTAATTCCTTCCATTATAGAAGGAAGGTTTCCAAATGCACCAATTAATTTATTAAATCTACTCACCTACTTTAATCCATTTATTATCCGAGTCTAATTTTACTGCTCCTACAAATAATTGGTTCCAACATTCTGGTTCAATTAAAGATAAAAATAATTTTTCATCTTTTCTTTGATACAAAAAATAAGTATGCCCTTTAACTGGGATAAAACTAAACTCAGATTTATTTACTAATTCATTCCACTTATACAAAGATATAAGTTTAGCATACTCTTCTTTTAACTCAGTAAATTTTGTTGATAAATAATTATTTACATCTACTGATTGTTGGGTTACCCATGCATTAGTATCTGGTACTACAATTTTAGGGGCAGCAACACTATCTCCATAAGGCATAATTGCCTTATTGTCGGCATACATATCTGGTTTGTCTTTGCTCATTAAATTTCCTCATTTCTACATAAAAAATACTCACTAACCAAACCTTCATTTTCAAATGTAAAATGGCTCCAACCCACTGATGATATATTCATTTTACATGATACCATATCTTTATTAGCATCTAATATTTTTTTAAATACATCTGAATTATAAGTAACTGAACCTTCTAATTCTTTATTAAGTATACATGAAGCATTAAATACTATTTTATTAGCAAAATCTGAATTATCACCAAACATAAATTCACAAACAGGGTTACCATCAAAATCAGTTGTTGATGTTATTTTCATTGTATTAACATCACCTAAAGCATTTTTAGCCTTAATTAAATGATCAATTTCTTCATTTGATAAAGTAACTTCCATTTCATATCCTTCTTCAGGATGATTGTACCATTCATTTTTACCAATTAAAAATATATCAGCTAAATTATATGTCAAATCAAAATTCTGGTCTGCAATAAATAATTTTTCTAATAAATCTCTATTTTTTTGTATTGATAACATTAATTCTCCATTTGTAATTGAGATTAATTTTTTTAATTTATCAGTGTCAAATACTGCTAATTGGCAATCCTCTAATTCAAATTTATCTAAGTAAACTTTACATGCTAAACCATTAGCGTTAGCATAAATAGTAACAGTATTATCTTTAACTCTCCATTTTACCTTATTAATTAATCCTCCTAAATTGTATTTTGCAATAACGGATTGTAATGTATTTTTATTTATCATAACTGTAATATACGAAATTTAATTTATATTTCAAACTTTTCTAGGGCATTTAGATATGGATTTAAATCTAAACTCCATTCTAAATCACTAAAGAAACCTTCTAATTTATTTAATAATATTGATTCAAATATTTTTTTTCTATCTGCGTACTTCTCTAAAAATTCATTAATTTTAGGAGGTATATCATAATCTAAAAATGCTAATGATTCTATTTTATATGGATTATCTTTCATGTAAATCCATTTAACTTTAGTAGCATCAGTAATTAAAGTATGCTTTCTATCTAATTTCCAAAATTTTAATAAATCATTATGTTTAATAGAAGCTCTTACTGCTGCTGGGGCACCATTCATTCTTTTTACTCCTGGTGTAGTACTTGCAACTTGAATTATTTCTGTAAATATTTCACCAGCACCCGGTTTTCTACCTTGATACTTATTTATATTTTTAACACGTGTTGGATTACCCAAAGCCGTTAATGGTATTTTTCCACTAAGTATTTCAGTTTTAAATGCTTTAATTTGATCTAATATATTCTGATGAGTAGCTCCCTTAAGTACTTCTTCTAATATTTTATTAAAAAATTCCCCTAATACAGGTGGGAAATTAGCTTTCATAAATTCTAAACCTTTAACATCAAGTATTTCTTTTTCAATACCTTCTTGTTTTGTAATATACTGAGCGTATCTTCTAGTTGCTCTAAAATAAGCTGTTCTAATTACACATTCAGTTTTCATTTCTAATCTGTGTTCATCAGCATTGAAACATTCTTTAGCAAATGAATTATAATAATCAGTAATTATATCTTGGTATTTTAAAGCTACATTTTCTAATAATTCATCTTTTTTCTTATCATCAAAAGATTCAAAATCAGGATATAAGTGTTTTAATATTGGCTCTGCATTAAAGTAATTAGAGTCAGTATCAACATAGGCACAATAATTAGTATCATTCCTATCGCAAATAAACCAAGGTGTTTCTTCTATAAATTTCACTTCCAGCTATTTTTATCATAACCATTATGGTCAAATATAAATTTTTCTTTTGAATAAACCAAGTCAGCTAATTCTTGAGTATAATAAGGTGTGACTATTTGTTGATTATTTTCATCATAATTATCTTGTTCTTTTTCACCTCCATAAGCATTATATCTAACTATTTCTTGGGTTATATAATCCCATCTTTCTTGATCACAGTTATTTTTTAAAAATGGTATTGCTGATAGGTCTTCTTCCATATTTTCTAATCTAACCATATAATCAGGCTTTCTACCAAATTTTTCCCATTCTAGGTAATAAAAGGTATCCATTGAAGGATTAGTATCAAAATTTAAATATCTAACTTCTTTTAAATATTTTTCAAATGTTAAAGTATTATCAGCATCATGCAAATCAGTCCAAGTTGAAAAACACATAGTATATGGATTTCTAGTAGTACAAACAATTTTATAACTATCATCAGTGCCTTCAGGAAACCCTTGTTGGTGAGTATGTGCTCCTTCTCCTTTATAAATGTTTACCCAACCACGTTCATTATGGTAAAACATTAAATCTTTAACGTAAACACCGGTAATAAAATTACTAATTGCTCTTGATGCACAACCTGCTGTGCCCCAATAAATAAATTTTAAACTATCGCTTTTATTCATAATGATTTTGCTATTAAATTTTTATATTTTGTTGTTGACCACCCATGATCTCTATTTAAATAATGTATAGGTATTTTTAAATCGTCACCTGTAAACGGTTTATCAATATAATCATCACCTAAAAAACGAATATCAAATTCTCCTATTTTAAGTAAATCATATAATATTTCTTCATAAGTATAAGATATTACATCACAAACTGATTTAAGTTCTAATAACATTTCTTTTCGTTCTTCAGTAGATAATATTGGTTTTAATTTATGAGGTCTTTCAATTGAAGGATCAGTATGTAACATTACAACTAAACAATCACAATGCTTAGCACATTCTTTAAACATCTTAATATAACCAGGATGCATTACATCAAAATTACCACAAATTACTCCTTTTTTCATCTATAATCTTTTATATCTAACCAATCAGAACCAGTTAGAAGATTAATATCATTTATTACTTTATTTCTTTCTTCATTTTGTTTAAAAATTTCAGTAGCATACTGAACTAAATCTTCTGTTTTAGCATCATCTCTAACTAAATTTTCTAGACCCCATAATATACCATTTATTTTTGCTAAATCCAAATATAATGACTGAAGTTCACTATCATTATCTTCAAATAATTTAACACATAAAGGATTTAGGGCAGCAAATTGTCTTTCAACATTAGCTAACTTATCAGCATCTTTTACATTTAATAGTTTTAATTCTAATATTGAAATTCTATCTAATAACTCTCCGTTTGATATGTCTATTTTCATATTTCTAAAATCTAGTATCACCTGGTATTTTTACAATTGGTCCAGGTCTTTCACCTTGAGAATTTTTAATAGGGCTATCTAAATCTATTTGAAAAGTAACATTATTAATTTTAAATCTAAATACTCCTTGTCTTAAAAATTTTTTAAATGCTTTTTCTTGCCTTTCAGTCCAAAGTTCACTCATGGTAATTAGTTCTTCTTTACTAATTGGCTCACCATTAGCTATTATATGCATATTTTTTCTAATTGATTGTTTTTTTAATGTCATATTTCTAATTTTAATTCTCCTTTAATTACTTTATTCATATGCCTATTAGCACATAAAGCTGATTCTTGAATAATTCTGTGACCTGATAATGTTATGGCTTCACTTAATATTGATAAATTCATTCCATATCTAAATGAAGGTAATGCTGTAGCTCCATATAAACTATTAAGCAAAATTTTCATTGTATATTGCATTAAATAATAATATTCACCCTTTTCTTTATCACCTGATTTATATGCTTTTTTCATAGCATTTTTATAAATAACACGTTCTTTAAACCACTTTTTAAGTATGGTTGATAATACAGATTCATCTTCAGTATGGAATATAGAACCATTAGCTGATATTTTCCATTTTTCCTTCTTAATTAAATGTACTAAATTTCCAACTTTTATCTCTTCCCATTTTTCTTTACCAATTAAATGTTTTTGTTGGAATTTAATCATAGTATGAGGATCCAATTCACTTAAATCATTTAATCCTAACCTATTATTACGAGTATGTTCATCTATTACTATTTCTCCATTATCTAATTTAGTTTCAACTACACGACCAACTAATGTTTCTTTACCAATATTACAAGTCATAATAATTGAAGGATATAGTGATGTTAAATCTTCATCAAACATATACTTGTATAAACCAGCTTGAGGGCAAAATAAATAACCACCAGCATAACCTTTTTTATTTTGTTGATAAAATGTTTTAGGTGGAGGTATAATATTTTTATCTAATAAATAAGCTGAAATTGCTCCATCTTGTGTAATACTATTAGCATAAACTTCATGGTAATTATGTTTACCTTTGTGTGATAAGTTTTTAGTTAAAGCAATATACTGAAGTTTTTCATCTAATAATTTTAATATTTCAACATCACGAAAGTTATACTGGATAAATCTATTTATGTCAGTTTCAAATAATTGATCTAAATTACCTTCATATTCAACTTTACCAATACCAGTATATTTTTCACCAATAGCATCTAAAGTCCAACTTGGTTCATCCTTCCAACTAAATTTTTTATGTAAACGAATATAATCTAAAGATTCAATACCTTTAATTTGGACAAACATATTTTGTTTAGCAAAATAATGTTTATCTTGTTTTATACCTCCAATAACTTTTTGGGACTCTTGTCTATCACGGTTAGAATATTTTCTAGATATAACTGGGTAGGCTGTTTTGCCATACATTGGAGACATTTTATCTGCTTCTTCTCTACCAATTACACCACACATTCTATAATATAAATAAGGAATATCAAAATAGTCACTATTATAACCAATTAAAATGTCAGGTTCATTTTGTTTAACCCAATCTCTAAATTTTAATAATAATTCCTCTTCGGTTTTACAAGGAATAATTTTTTTATTTCTTGCTTTTTTGGTAGTACCTAATTGTCCTTTTTTATCTAAAATTAATATAAACCATTCATCTTTTTGTTTATCCCACCAAGCAATTGAAGTAATAGGCATAGGAGCACTTTCAATATAATCTTCAGTTAATGCACCACCAATCTCACACTCAATATCAAAAAATATTTCTCTATGATTAGTAGAAGGTTCATCATTAATACCATATTTTTCAACTAGGAATTTCTGAACTATATTCATATCCTGGAAGTGAAGGTTAGGTGTATTATTATGTGAATAATCTCTATTTTTAGTAAAATACCAATTTAGTACTGGTCTTAAAAATTCACCATTTAGACCTTGATATTCAGCATCTTGCTCATCACATTCTTGATATGCTATATTATTATATTCTAGTGTTTGTTTTTCACCGTCACTCTCGGTTAGAATTATTTCAAATTGGTTTGGTCCTAATTTATATCCTAATTCAGCTTTTTTATACATTAAATAATAGTTCCAGGATCATAATTTGGTTTACATTTATCAATTTCTTTTTCTGTAAAAAATTGAGTTAGATCTGGTTTGAAATAATTAATACTTTTCATAACTTTTCTGTCTCTTGTTCTATAGACAATATACCTTCCTTCCTCAATTTTCTCAAAATGACAGGCCTCACCTTGTTCCTTACTTCTTTGGCTGACACTCTGTATGGCTTCTTCCTCAGTTTTACAAGCTTTTGACATATTACTTGCTTGTACCTCTTGATAGGCTGGCCATATCTTATCTTTAAGGCCATGTAACATAGTACCGTTCCCAATGGAAACATAAGTAATGTCGCACAAAGCGTCCAAAACTTCCACAATGTTGCCTCGTTCGCAAGCTTCTCTATACTCTTCAAGTTCTTCGAGGATAAAATCATAGACGAATTTCCATTCTTTTTTATCTGGAATAGTGGGTTCATAATTATTCGGTTTATTAAATGTTGCGTTAAACGTTTCTACTTCATTCACAAAAGGAACATCAATAAACCCAAATGATTTACCTTGTTCTATATTATCAAATTTTATTTTTATTTGTTTACTCATTATTATTCATTTTTTTCCACCAAGAAGTTTTAGCTCCTTTAGGCATTGTTAGACCACCAATATAATGAGAATCACTCAGGTGCTCAACCTCTCTTAAATAATCAGGTAAAGCTTCTGAATCTTCTCTTTCCCATGGATATACTATCCATTCTTCTCCTACTTCTTTAGCATATATTGCCTCTTTGAATTTAGATGTAGGTTTATTATGTAGCACAGCCCAATAAGCACCTGGTGCTTTACTTAAAGTATGTCCTGTATCATTAATATCATCAACTACTAAAGTATTTTTACCTGGGTGTAATTCTAAAGGTAATCCTAATTCATGTGAAATCATTACTGCTGG
>MDSV01244246.1_pt1 | contig 12395 bp, 13 predicted proteins | sample 810851 | NCBI WGS metagenome assembly MDSV01 (sample SAMN05326640, study PRJNA326480) | marine metagenome | isolation source: seawater | place: Atlantic Ocean: North East | collected 2012
TATAACACTATGAACCCAATCTAAACTTTGAATTTTGTATTTAAGACTTAGAAGATTGTTTATTGAATTTTCAGAAATCATAGCTTCATTAGGTGTATAAGTTAAAACTAAAAATTCTTTTGCCCCATACCTTTCATTGATTTCTCTCAAATATTTTAAGTCTGGATCATTTTCTATAAGCAAGGTGTCAGACGAAGCGTCTAATTTAAAATTTTTTGCATGGTAGCCAAAAAATAAAAGGCAAAATATTAATAGAGTTAATATGACTTTTGGTTTTTGTATAACTGAATTCTGATATAAACGTGCAAACATTTAATAACAAAATATATAATTTAATTTAGCTATTTTGGATATCTTTAAATTTAGTAAACATAGCTTCAAATTCCAACATCACGTTACCTGTTGGACCGTGTCTTTGTTTACTAATTATAATTTCAGCCAAATTTGAGACTTCATTCATTTTTGCTTGCCATTCAGCATGTTCTACAGTAGCAGGTCTTGGTTCTTTTCTTTCAAGGTAGTATGCTTCTCTATAAACAAACATCACCACATCGGCATCTTGCTCTATTGATCCAGATTCTCTCAAATCTGATAGTTGAGGTTTGTGATCATCTCTTTGTTCAACTTGTCTAGATAACTGAGACAGAGCTACCACAGGAACAGAAAGTTCCTTAGCAATTGCTTTTAGTCCCTGAGTGATTTGGGAGATTTCCTGAACTCTTCCATCTTTATTAAAAGTTGTTCCTTTCATTAACTGAATGTAATCTACGACAATCATATCTAATCCAAATAATCTTTTTATTCTTCTTGCTCTATTGCTTACCGCCGCAATGCTTATTGCTGGGGTTTCATCAATAAACAAAGGTAGTTCAGAAATATTTTTTGAAGTTTCAATAAATTTATCAAACTGTTCATCTGAAATTCTTCCTCTTCTTATGTCGTTTGATTTAATTCTAGATTGTTCAGCTAAAATTCTTGTAGAAAGTTGTTCAGAAGACATTTCTAATGAAAAAAAAGCAATTGAAGATTTTTTTTCACTTTCTTGTAATTTTCTCGCAGCATTAAACGCAATATTAGTTGCTAATGCAGTTTTACCCATTGAAGGTCTACCAGCAATAATTATTAAATCGGATTTATGTAAACCTCCTAGTCTGTCATCCAGATCTGTAAGTCCAGTTGGAACACCCACTATTCCTTCTTCATTTTTATAAGCGTTAGATGCCATTTCAATAGTAAACTTTAATGCTTCATCAAATTTTACTAAAGATGTATTAGAAGATCCTTTTTCTGCTAAATCGAATAATAATTTTTCAGAATTTTCAATTATATTCTGTCCACTTATATTTAAATCTTTTAATTTTGCAGAATCTATAGTTCCTTCTGATATTTTAATTAATTCTCTTCTAACGAACATATCGTAAATTATTTTTGAGTATTCAATTGCTTGTCTTGACGATGTAGAAAATTTTGTAATTTTTACTAAATAATCTGGAACGTTAAGATCATCTTTTTCATTTTCAAAATAGTTTTTAAGAGTTATAGGGTTTGCTAGCATTCCTTTAAAAATAAGATTTTCAATTGCGTTAAAAATTTTTTGATGCATTGGGTCAAAAAAATTTTTGCTGGAAATAATTAAACTGATATCATCAAATATTTCGTTTGAAACCAATATTGTTCCAATTACCGATTGTTCAGCTTCTATATTATTTGGTAATTCTTCAAAGTTAGTTTTGACTACATTTAGTCTGTTATTGATCATATCCAAAAATTATATCAATCTTCAATTAATACAATCGGTATTTTTTATTGGGGAAAAAAATGTATAAGTTAAATTACTTGTTATCTTCTAGTGCGATCACTTTAATATTTATTTCGACAATTACATCTGAGTGTAAGTTAATCTTAGCTTTAAAGGTTCCTAATGATTTTATTTCTTTCTCAAGTTGTATCATAGAAGGTTTTACTTCTATTTTTTCTTTTTCTAAAATTAATTTTGATATTTCTGTTGGTTTAACAGAACCATATAGTTCGTTATTTTCTGTGCTTAATTTTTTTATTAAGTATTCTTTATTATTAATTGTCTCATGAACATTTTTTGCATTTTTTTTCTTTTCTTGGTCTTTTTTACTTAAATCTTTTTTAATTTTCTCTACTTCTTGTATATTTTCTTTTGATGCATAAAGTGCTTTTTTAGTTGATATTAAATAATTTCTAGCAAATCCTCTTTTAACATCAATAACGTCGCCAATAGAACCAATCTTGACTAAATTTTCTAATAATATGACTTTCATTAAATCAACGCTAGGTTTCTTGCTCTTTTAACTGACAAGGATAATTCTCTTTGTTTTTTTTGGCTTATGGATGTAATTCTTGAAGGTAAAATTTTTCCATTTTCTGAAACATATTTTTTTAATAGTCTTACATTTTTATAATCAACTACTGGAGCATTTTTTCCTGAGAGTGGACAATTTTTTTTAAATCTATATTTTTGAGGTTGAAAAATACTTAGTTTTGCAAAATTACTTTGTCTTGCTTTTTTATTGTTATTTCTTTTTTTTACCATTATTTATTATTTTTAAAATCTTGATTTTTTTCTTTTGGCCCAAAGTAGTTTGTTTTTAAATCAAATTCTTTTACCTTTATTGTCATGTATTTTAGTAGATTTTTGTCAATTTTTTCGTTTTTTTCTAATTCTGAAATAATTTTGCTTTCTCCTTTAATTTTAAAGTGAATGTAATTACCTTTTTTATTTTTGTTAATTATATAAGATAAATCCAATAACCCCCAGTTTTCAGTTTTTATAAGCTCACCTTCAAGTTTCTCAACAATTTTAGAGTATTTTTCTGTAAGCTGTTTTAGTTGTGTGGGACTAACGTCCTGTTTAGCTATAATTGTATGTTCGTACAAATTCATTATTATTATTTCTTTATAAAAAATGAGGATATACTATTATACTAATTTAATTACAACACAAAAAAACTACATTTAGATTATTATTTTTAATGTTTTCAGTCATCTTTCCAGGTCAAGGCTCTCAAACAGTGGGTATGGCAAAAGATTTATACGAAAAGTTCAATACAGTAAAAGATTTATTTGCTAAAGCTGATGATGCATTAAAGTTTCCTATAACTAAATTGATTTTAGAAGGACCATCTGAAAAACTAAATTCAACTGAAAATACTCAGCCAGCAATATTTTTAGTTAGTTTTTCAATATTTCAATTAATAAAAAAAGATTTTGGAGTAGATTTAAATAAAGCTAGTTATTTTGCAGGCCACTCTTTAGGAGAATATACAGCATTGGCTTGTGCCAAAGTTTTGGGTTTTTCTGAAAGTTTAAACCTACTAAAAATAAGAGGAAAGTCTATGCAGGAAGCAGTTCCAAATGGAAAAGGAGGAATGGTAGCAGTTCTTGGCAGCAACCCAGATCAAATTGAAAAAATAATTAATGAAAATAATAAAAATTATGAATGTTATATAGCAAATGATAACTCAAATGGACAGCAAGTTATAAGCGGTAAGATGGAGGATCTTGATTTATTTATGAATGATTTAAAAAAGAACAGTATAAAAAGTATAAAGCTACCTGTGAGTGCACCTTTTCATTGTAAGCTTATGAATAATGCTACAAAAATTATGCAGAATGAAATTCAAAAATCTGATTTTAAAAATCCAATAAATACACTAATATCAAACGTAACAAATCAGGAAATAAAAGATTCTTCCATGTTAAAAGAGCTGTTGATAAAACAAATAGAAAGTAAAGTTAGATGGAGAGAAAATGTTAATCTCATGATAGAAAAGGGAACACAGAAATTTATAGAAATTGGACCTGGAAAAGTATTATCTGGTTTAATAAAAAGGATAGATAAAAATGCTATTACAAATGCAATCAACTCAGAGGAAGACATAAAAAAAATAAATATCGATGATTAGCTTTAAGGGTAAGAAAATTTTAATTACAGGAGCAACCGGAGGAATAGGGGGAGCATTGGTAAAAAAATTTGTTTCTTTGGAAGGAACTGTTATGGCGACAGGAACAAATTCAGAAAAGTTAGATATTTTAAAGAAAGATTTTCCAAATATTAATATTTTAAAATTTGATATATCTGATCATAAAAAAATAGAAGAGTTTATCGAAAATGCTTCTTCACAACTAACAGGCCTTGATGTTTTGATTAACAATGCTGGTATAAATAAAGACAATCTATCTTTAAGAATGAATGAAGAAGAATGGAAAAATGTTATAGATGTAAATTTAGGATCAACATTTTTAATGTGTAAATATGCAATAAAAAAAATGCTAAAGAACAAGTATGGAAGGGTAGTAAATATAACATCAGTTGTTGGGCACACAGGTAATTTAGGGCAATCAAATTATGCAGCTTCCAAGGCAGGCATAATTGGAATGTCAAAAAGTTTAGCAATCGAATATGCAAAAAAAAATATTACTATTAATTGTGTATCTCCAGGCTTTATAAAATCTAAAATGACAGATAATATTGTAGAAAGCGTTAAAGCAGTTCTAACTTCGAGAATTCCTATGGCAAAACTAGGAAGTGGAGAAGATGTGTCTAATACAGTAGCATTTTTATCCTCAGATGCTGCCTCATATATCACTGGAGAGACAATACATGTTAATGGTGGCATGTATATGGGTTGACAAAACTGAGTATTAATTTATTAACGAAATAAAACATAAAGGAACAAAATGTCAGATGATATTTCAAGTAAAGTAAAAAAAATAGTTGCAGATCATTTAGGAATTGAAGAAGCAAAAGTAACAGATGAAGCAAGTTTCATAGATGATTTAGGTGCAGACAGTTTAGATACCGTAGAGCTAGTTATGGCTTTTGAAGAAGAGTTTGGATCTGAAATCTCAGATACAGAAGCAGAAAAAATTTTAACTGTAGGTGATGCAATTAAATTTATTGAGAGCAAAAATAATTAGTATTAATTAAATGTCTTCAAAAGAAGATGGAGTAATGATAATTTTATCATCTCCTTCAGGAGCTGGTAAAACTACGCTTACAAAGTTAATTTCAAAGTCGGATAATTTTTTAATATCAGTATCTCACACAACTAGAAAGCCAAGAGTAAACGAAACTGATGGTAGGGATTATTACTTTGTTAATGAAGTTGAATTTAAATCCTTAATCAAAAAAAATGAATTTTTAGAGTATGCAAAAGTCTTTAATAATTATTATGGAACAAGGATGTCTTCTGTAATAGATGGTCTTGAAAAAGGCAAAAGCGTACTTTTTGATATTGACTGGCAAGGAACTAAACAAATTAAAGAAAAAAAATTAAAATATAAACTAATAACTTTTTTTATATTGCCACCAAGTAAGAGAGTTTTATTTGAAAGATTATCAAATCGTGACATGAAAGATAAACTTATTGTTGAAGAAAGAATGAGACAATTTAATAAAGATATTCTTCATTGGGTCGACTATGATTATGTAGTGATAAATGATAATTTAGATAGTTGTTATAAAGAAGTTACTAAGTTAATCGAATCCGAAGTTAATAATAAAAATAATTCTTATGATGTTGAATTAATTAAAAATCATATTAATCAACTAATAAATTAAATCTTCATATTCCTTAGTTATTTGAAAATAGTTTAAAGGACTTAAATTTTGAGGTCTTAAATTTAAGTTCAATTTAAGTTTTTTAGCAATCAAACTAGGATCTTTAAAAATTTTTTTTAAAGGATTTTTAATCATTTTTCTTCTTTGATTAAAAAAAATTTTAGTTATTTTTTCTAGATTGCGTGGCTCTTTAATATTAAAATAATTTTTTTTAGGCATAAAGCTTAAAAGAGTACTATCTACTTTTGGTTTAGGAAAAAAAGAATTAGCACCTATACTAAATTCTTTTTTTATTTCTAACCGCCAATTTGAGATAATTGTAAGCCTACCATAATTATTTGTATTTGTTTTTGCTATTATTCTATCAGCTACTTCTTTTTGAAACATTAATACAAGTTTTTTATATGAATTAAATTTTTTATTGTCCGTAATCCAATTTACCAAAATTTCAGTTGAAATATTGTATGGTAAATTTCCATACAAAATAAATTTATTTTTTTTTAATATAGTTGGATCAAAATTTAAAATATCTTTATTAATTATATTTATTTTACTATTAAATTTTTCATTTAATAGTTTTGCCAAATTACCATCCTTTTCCACAACATAAACATCTTTAGGTTTTTTTTCTAAAATATAGAAAGTTAAATTTCCAGTTCCAGGACCAATTTCTAGGACTGAGTCATTAGATTCTATATTACCAACATTTACTATTGATTTTAGTATATTTTTATCTGATAAAAAATTTTGCCCTAAGCTTTTTTTTGGTTTAATTTTCATTTATTTTTTTTAAAAAAAATAATGCTTCTTTAAAACTAGCAGGGTCAGATTTTTTTTTACCTAACATTTTATTATTTGGACCGTGATCAGGAGAGACTCTTATAAAAGGAAGTCCCAATGTAATATTTATTGCTTCAAAATTATATAAAGTCTTTATTGGAGTTAAAACTTGATCATGGTACATGCCAATTATAACATCATACTTTTTTACGTTACTTTTTATAAATAAAGTATCAGTTGCGAGAGGTCCATCGATTTTTATTTTTTTATTTATAGCTTTTTTTACTGCGGGTTTAATAATTCTGTCTTCTTCACTATTATTAAAATTTGACTCACAATGAGGATTTAAACCAGTCACAGCAAATTTTGGGCTTATTTTTAATTTATTTCTGTAAAACTTATTGATTGTAGATATTTTTTTTAAAATTAATTTTTTTGAAATCATTTTAGATACATCTTTTAAAGGAACATGAGTTGTAATAGGGCAAACTGATAATGATTTGTTATAAATTAACATTACTTCATTATTTCGCTTTTTTGTTTTCTTCGCCAAATATTCTGTAATGCCATTATATTTTCCATTTAAGAAATGCTTTTTTGAAATAGGTCCATTTATTAGTGCAAAACCTAATTTTTTTTTCATAATATTTAAGGCAATATCAAAAGATTTTTTTATGTAAGGCGAAGACTTGTTTGTAATTTTACCAAATGCTTTTGAAAAATTAAGATTTACATTTATTAAATTAATCATCTTATTATCAAGTCTTATATTTTTGATTATATTTTCGTTTATCAGATTAATTTTGAATGAATAATTCATTTTTTTCATTTGCATTTTAAGCATATCCTTTGAACAAATTAAAATTATTGGGCGTTTATATTTTTTATAAAAATTTGACTTAAAAATTTTAAAAAAAATTTCTAGAAATATACTATATGGTTCACCAGAGACTATTATTATAGGTTTATTTTTCACTTATTGAAGAATTTTTTTTAATTTTTTTAAAATATGTTTTAGAAAATTGTTCCAATTGCAAATTTCTTTCTTTTATCATTTGTTTTTTGAACTCTTTATCAAAGTCTATTTCAAGCTTTTCTTTTTTTCTATTATCAAGTTTTATTATTAAAAAACCACCAGGTATAGTAATTGGATTTGTATGTTTGCCAACTTCTAAATTAATAATTTTATCTTTTATAATTTCATTTAATTGTGATTCTGTTACCCAACCTATTTTGCCACCATTTTTTGCAGAGTTTGAAGTTCCATACATTGCTGCACTTTTTTCAAAGCCTATTTCTATTATACTTTCGTTTATTTTCTCATATTTTATTTTGAGATCCTCATAGTCTTCTGCTGAAAAAAAAATTTCTGATATAGAGTATACAATTTGTTCTTCGCTATTAGAAATGAGATTCTTTATTTTATCTTTAATTTCTTTTTCATCAATTTCTACTTTTTTAGAAAATCTTTTATAAACTAAATCGTTCCATGCAGTTTCAATACTAATTTTTTTTTTAACATCATTATAATCTAGACCATATTTTGCTAAATATATTTTAAATTCATTTTCATTTTGCATTCCTAGTTGTTTATAAAAATCAGCTATTATTTTACTCATCATTTTATTCTCTACATTTATGTCAAAAAATTTAATAATCTCATCTTCTTTAATTTTTTCTTTAATAATTGATTTCTTTGCTAATTTCATAACTTCATTTTTTTTTACATCTTCTAATCCAGGACTCAGAGCTACAAGATATTTATATTCATTTTTAATATCAGCATTAGTAATTATTTTATTATTTACTTTTGTAACGACATATATTTCGTTTGCTCTCAAAAAAGAATTATTGGTAAAACTAATTATGATTACAAATAAAAGAATAAGTTTCATTTACTTTGGTAATATATTTTTTGTTTCGTATGAACCAAGTGGAACTATTGTTAAAGAAAAATAAAGCTGTTCCGTTGGTTTTATATCACTGTCATTATAATATTCTTTATTATACTCGATAGCAGCTGTTAAACAGTCGTTTTTATATTGATAAATTAAGTCATAAAATTCTGTTAAATCTATTTTTTTATTTTTTCTAGTAGAAAAAGAAACTGTGCTATTTTCATTAAAAGTATAAGAGGTAGTATTTTGTAAGTAGTTTTCATCTCCTATATTATCTCTTTCTTCAATATATTTAAAAGATGTAACAAAATTGTTTATTGAAAATTTAGTTGTTAGGTCATTATATTTTAATTGATCAAGATTGTTATCTATAGAGAAATTATAACTAGTATTAAAAAATTTATTTGGTTCGATTTTAAGATGACCTACAACATCCGAGCTTTTTTTTCCTAATGAACTTGAAGTAGGTATTTCTTCATTTATCTCATCTCTAAATACCGTTGCTAAGCTTAATTCAAAAATATCATTAGGAATAGCACCATTTTTACTTGTTTTTTTGTATTCTGCACCAATTGTTAATGATTGGCCACTTTCTACTGTGCTCGAGTCTCCAATTCTGTCTATAGAAAAAATATTATTAATGTCAATTCTTCTATCTGAGTCTCTTATATCTTCCATATTGCTTGGACTATATCTTAATGACAATTTAGGTGTTAAATAATTATTAAAATCCATACCTTCTCTTAATAAAGGATAAGATGACTCAAAAATGAAAGTTGATAAAAGTTTTGATTGTACGCTGTCATTGTAGCTAGAAGAATTTTTTCCATGAGAATTAAAATTTTTAAACAATAAGTTGTAGTTATTTTTTATTCCGTTATTTAAAAATTTATCTTCAGATTGATAAAGCAAATCATTTGTTATTTGACTTTCTTTTACACTGCTATCATACAAATGATGTGAACCAGATGAATTTATTGATAAATTTCCACTCAGATCATCAAAAGAATTAATATTTTTATTTAGGTTGTAGCTAGGAAAAATAAATTCATATTTGTCTCTATCAGTATCTTTTTTGTCTAATTTTTCATATACTTCTGCCGAAGCTTCAAAATCTAAATCTTCATTGTTTGCAGTTAAATTTATAAAAGAGTTTAATGTAGAAATATTTCTTGAACCTCCTTTACCAAATAGTGGAGATTGTAAATTAAATAATTTTAAGTATGTATTGTTTGATGTTTTTTGCAGTTGTATTTCGAGATTGCTGACATCAAATATAGAAGAGTCAATATCAATTATTGAATTTGAAAAAAAGTGACTTCTAGAGTCATTAATATCACTTGATGATGAGTCATGTCCCTGAGTTAGACTGAAGTCAAAAACATGATTAGATTTTTTAGTTACTTTTCGATATTCAGTTTGTGCAGAAAATTTACCGTCAGTAAAATATCTAGGTTTAATAGTTAAATCTTCTTTATCTGAGATTACATAAAAATAAGGAACATAAGCGGATGCACCTAATGTTTGAGATTCTCCTATTTGAGGTGTTAAAAAACCAGATTGACGTTTAACTGTTGGATCAGGGTGAAAAAAATATGGATAATAAAGAACTGGCACATCATAAATTTTTAGCCAGGCATTTTTGTAGTAAATTGTTTTTTTATTTTTATCATGTTTTGCCTCTTTTGCTTCAATTATCCATGGAGGACATTTTTTATCCTCTCTTCTTTTGCAAGTAGTAAAAACACCCTTTGAAATAGTAGTTGTATTAATATCTGAATAAGCTTTATTACCTTTTAATCTTGGTTCATTTTTATTATTTCCAAAAGTGCTTTTCTCAAAATTAATTTCTAAATCTTTACCATTTAATTCTTTAGTTTTTAAATTTACAAATACATCTTCAAATTGATAAACATCGCCCGAATTTGAATTTAATATTACTTTGCTACCTCTAAATAATTTGTCATTAATTAAATATCTAAATTTATCAGCTATATAAAAATTATTTTCATCATCTTCTACCGTGGTATTTTCTTCAGAAAAAAAACTATTTTCTCCTAGCATTAGGGTTACATTTTTCGAATTAATTATATATTTATTTTGGATTTTAATTTTAGTTATACCTTCAGAAAAATACTTTTCTAAATTTTTTTCATAAATAATTTTATTAGATTCAGTAATAATATCGTTTAATTTATCTACAATAAGAACATTACCTTCAGCTGTAAGTACTTTAATTTTTTTATTATATGTAAATTTATCAGCTAAAATTTCAGAGTTGCTGTTAATTACTGCTTTGCCACCTTTGTTTGCTTTTATAATTTCTCCACTTAAAGCTTCAATTTCAGGAGTTTCAAAAACAATTTCTTCCCCATAAACTAAATTATAATTGATGAAAAAAAAAATAAGAAACAGTATTGATATATTTTTTTTATTTTTCATTTAATCTTACCAAACCTATTAAACTAATTAAAACTAAAATAATCAATGGAAGCCACACAGATAATATAATAGGTATTTTTCCTGTTTCACCAAGAAGGCCTGAAAAATAATTTACATAATATATGACAACAGAAAGAAAAATTCCCAAAATTATATTGAAAATTTTGCTTTTTTTAAATTTTGAATTGAACATTATAATCGCTGATAAAAGCGTCATTATTGACAAATAAATAGGCAAAGAAAAAATTTTATTTTCATAAACTCGAATTCCCACGGTTGAATAACCTAATTTTTGATAATCTTTTTTTAATTCTCTTAATTTGAAAAGAGACATTGAGGAAAGGTTAGAAAATAGATTACTTATTAGCTCAATATCAAAATTACTCTTTATACTTAAGAAATCTAATTTTTCAGTAACATTTTTTTTTGTAACTGATGGTGAACTGATGCTCCAGTTTTTAGTTTGAATATCGACGTCTTTACTTTCAATACTTTGCAATAAATTATAATTTGAATCGAATTGTACAATAGATACATTAATTAGTTGATTATTATTTATTTTATCAGCGTTAATTATATTGATTTTATTATTTATCTCATCTCTAATCCACAACCCATTCGCAGTAATGACTGCTAAATATTTATCATCTGTAGTAAATTGATTTTTAATTAACAGGTATTGATTTTTTAGTTTTGAAGAAAAAGTATAAAAAGCAATTATTATAAACAGGCCAATTATAAAAGAAAAAAATACGATAATATTTAAAATTTGAGTATTGGTTATTCCTGCATACTTAAAAATTGAAAGCTCATTTTTATTTATTAGCTTAGTAAAAAATAATAAGGTTGAGATTAAAAAAATAAATGGAAATATTTCAAATATAACCGAAGGTGTATTAAGCAGCGATAAAAATATAGGATAAAAACCACTTACACTTTCATTTCTAAGAAAATTTATCTCTTCAAATAAATTTATTATTAGCACTAAAGAAAAAAAAACTAACAATATTTCAATTAGTGTTTTGGAATATAAACTCAAAATATATTTTTTATATGTATTTATTATCATTGATTTGATAAATTATTTTTTTTTAATTTAATTTTGAAATATAAGTACGTAATTAAGCAAAACAAAATAGGTAGAAATGATAAATATATATTTTGAAAAAAATTTTCAGAAAAATATTTTATAGAAATTTCCGAAACAATAATTGCTATAACGCCAATTAAAAATAGTAAAAATTTATATCTACCATATTTATAATCATCTTTAGACTTAATTATAATTAAACATGAGATTAATGATAAAACAGGTAAATAAAAAGGAGATACAAATCTTTTAAATATTTCTTGAAAAGGAGCTGCTATATTTTCTATTCTACAATTTTCTAATTTTTTTTGACTTTTAAAATAATTTGATAGAACTGTGTTATGAAAATTTTTTAATCTGACGATACATGTCATAACATCATAAGTGCTCGTTTCTTGAATTTTTGGATGAGTTGTTGTTTTAGTAGAAAACTTAGAGAGGTTAACTTCAGTTTTAGAAAATTTAAAAGAATTTGTTATATTATCATTATTGTTAATTATTTTTCCTTCGAACAGTACTAAAATATTTTTTTCATTATCTTTTTTAATTTTGCCGTTTTTAGCAACTATTATTTGATATTTATCATCACCAA
>MDSV01164178.1_pt1 | contig 12394 bp, 13 predicted proteins | sample 810851 | NCBI WGS metagenome assembly MDSV01 (sample SAMN05326640, study PRJNA326480) | marine metagenome | isolation source: seawater | place: Atlantic Ocean: North East | collected 2012
AATTTATTTAGTCTTATATTTTTATATAAGAAAAAAGAATTCAAAAATTTTTTTACATTAAGAATTAAAAAATGATTTTCATTATAAGTTCTAATTGGTGTCTTATTAGCTCCATACCTTAAAAAAACTTTTTCTGTAATTTTATTTGGTGTAGTTGTTATGAAAATATCTATATCTTTTTGTAAAAAAAAAGTATTAATCAAAGCGAATGATTCTAATCTAAATTTTTTATCAACTACCCAAGCATGTGAACAAGCAACTAAAATTTTTTTATTTTTGAGATAATATTCTTTAACTATATTTCCAATAAATCCTACCACTTCAGAATTTATTTCTAGAACCCATCCAATAGGAAAATCTTTTATTGAGTTTTTTATTAAAGGATTGTCTTTCCAAAGAGTGTACCATTTGGTTTTATCTAAAATTTTTAGTTGATTTCTTAAATGTAATAACTTTATTTTTTCATAATCATTAAAATTTGCTTTTCTTATTGTCATTTCTTTGAAAAAAATTAAGTAGTTTTTTAATGTTTATATCAAATCCTGTTAGTTTTCTTCTAAAATCTTCTAAATTTACAAATGGACCGATAGATACTCTAGATAAATAGAAGTTTGAGTTATCTTTATTATTTATTTCTGATGTTGTAACAGCTGATTTAAAATTTAATTTTTTTAAAATATTATGTTCAAAGTAATTAATATCATTTGAAGATCCATAGGGATAAGCAAAATGAAATGTCTCAATGTTAAGTTTTTCACTCAATATTTTCTTGCTTTTTTCAATCTCATTTTCAATTATCTCCTTGCTAAAATTAGAAAAACATAAATGATCATGAGTATGACATCCAAAATTGATTAAATCATCTTTCTTCATTTCTTCAATATGATCATTTTTTAGAAATAAACTTTGATGATTTTCTCTAATTTCATCATTTGTTAATTGTTTAATAAAAGTTAACTGTTTGTCAGAATTTAATTTTTTAATTTTGTCTTTCAAAATAAAGAAAGCTTTTTCTTTTTGAATATTATTTAAACAAACATATTCTTTACCTTCAAAATTTATTTTTTGAATTTTTTTTAAATAATTCCACAATTCAATCCACCATGCCCATGGCTGTGAAACGAAATTTTTTGATACTAAGAAGATTGTAGCGGGAACTTTATATTCTTTTAATATTGGGTATGCTATCTCATAATTATCAAGATAACCATCATCAAAAGTTACAGCTACTGAAAACTTACTACATCTAAAATTACATTTATATAGCTCCTCCAAAGATATCAAATTAAAATTTTCACTTATAAATTTCATTTGTAATTTAAACTCGTTTTCTTTTACGCATAAATGTATATTAGGTCCGGTTTCTTTATATAAATTATTTTCTTTTACTACTCTATGATAATAAAGAATAATGAAGTTTGGTCTTTTAATCTCTATAATTTTTTTTATAAATTTTATTTTTATAAGATTATTAATTATTTTTTTAATCATCTTCTTTTTATTGTTTCAATTAAAAATAAAAATTTAATTAAAATTGATCTTAAATATGATTTTAAATCGTTTGGTATAATTTTTTTTTGAATTATATACGCTCGATAGAAATTCTTTTTTTTAAAATACCAAGTTAGTAAAAATTTATTGTACCATGTTAATCTTTTTTTATTAGTAAGTTTTAGTATTTGATTTCGATAAATTTTGTGAAAATTTTTGTAATTAATATATGATTGCTCTAAATTACTTACATTGCCACCACCCACCCAACAGTAGCCTAATATAGTTGGTATAAATATAAAATTATCTGTTTCTTTTGAACATTTAATCCAACAATCATAATCTTCCCAAGAGTATTTGTTCTTGTCTTCTGATAAAAAATAAACTTTTTCTAATAAGCTTTTTCTTACAACGGCACTAGAGTTTGCTATGCCATTTCCATCTTTAATAAGAGTTTCATAGATAGGTTTTTTCATTTCTATACTCTTATCTTTTATAATTTTTTTAATAAAACCAAACTTTTTTGGCAAATAGTACATACCATGATAAATTAAATCCGAATTATTGTTAATAATTGCTTCATTAACTTTGAATAATTTTTCTTTTTCCCAAACATCATCTGAGTCCAAAAATGCTATCCAATCAAATTTAGCTTTTTTAATTCCGAAATTTCTTGATCTGGCAATATTATTTTCATTATTAAATTTATAAAAATGTATTCTATCGTCATCAAATTGATCTATTATTTTTTCGGGAGAATTATATGAAAAATTATCTATTAATATTAACTCCCATTTTTCATAACTTTGTTCAATAACTGATAAAATAGATCTATATAAAAAAGGAGAATTATAATTCGGCATCACAATTGAAAATTTGATACTCACAATTAATCTATTTTTTTCCTCATTGTTTCTTTTGGATCATGAACCCCATCAATTAGATTTACAAATAAAGAACTTTTGGTTCTTGATGAAAACTTAAACCATGTACCAGGATCAATCTTTAAAATTACTTTATTATTTAAATTTAAATTTTTTATTTTTCTTTTATTTTTGAGTGAAAATTTGATCTTTCCACTTATTACTAAAATAATACATTGATATTTCTTGTGAAGAATCCAATCATTTTTTTTCTTCGAAATTTTTATATTATTAAAATAGATTTCTCCAAATTTTTTAAAAAACTTGCTTTTTTTATTAGCAAATTTAATTAATTTTCCAATTTTAGTTTTGAATACTTTATTTTTATAAATTTTATACATCAATGATTTAAAAATTCTTTAATTTGATTTTTTGTAACCAAATATGGATTTTTTTTATCAATTAAAGTTTTTTTGTACCATTCTACTGTAAAATGAATACTTTCAAAAATTGTTAGTTTTGGTCGCCAAGAAAGTTTTTTCTTAGCTTTATTTATATTTAATTGTAAATTTTTTTGTTCATAATATTTATTTTTTTTTTTAAATTTTAATTTTCCTCTTCCCCAAATTTTTATTATTTTTTTTACTACTGTTAAAACATCTGTTACAGTATTTTTTTCTGATCCAAAATTCCAAGCGCCTGAAAACTTTAGAGGATTTTCATATAATTTTTTTGCTAAAATTAAATAACCATTAAGTGGCTCCAAAACATGCTGCCAAGGTCTATTGAAATATGGATTTCTTAAAATAATTGTTTTATTAGAATTTATTGATTTTATACAATCAGGTATTAGTCTGTTCTCTGACCAATCGCCTCCACCTATAACATTACCAGCTCTTACAGTTGCTACTCCACATCTCTTTTTATTTTTAAAAAAACTTTGATTATAAGTATTTACAATAATTTCAGCACATGCTTTTGAACCACTATACGGATCTTCTCCTCCCAAACTATCTTCTTCAACAAATCCTTTGATAGAATTATTGCTTTTATAACACTTGTCTGAAGTGACACAAACAATTGACTTAACTGTATTATTTGACCTTAATATTTCTAATATGTTCAAAGTTCCCACACTATTAATTGTATACGTGTCTACAGGATCTGTATAACCTTTAATTATTAAAGGTTGCGCGGCCATATGAAAAACTATTTCAGGCTTAAAAGTTTGAATGATTTTTTTTAATTTTTTAAAATTTCTAATATCAACTAAAGAATATTTTATTTTTTTATTAAGTTTTAATTTATAAAATAAATTTTTATTTTTATTTGGTGAAAATCCTATTCCATAAACTTTTGCGCCAATTTCGTTTAACCATAGACATAACCAAGAACCCTTGAAACCTGTTGCGCCAGTGACAAGAATTTTTTTATTTTTATAGAATTTATTTACCATTTTTTCCATGGCGCATTTCCATTTGACCAAATTTTGTTTAAATATTTTTTTTCTCTTAAAGTATCCATACATTGCCAGAATTTATAATGCTTGTAAGCATATAATTTTTTATTTTTTGCAAGTTTTTCAAAAGGCTTTTTTTCTAAAATTGTGCTATCATCTTTAATAAATTTGAAAACCTCATTTTTCATAATAAAAAAACCTCCGTTTATCCAGTTTTGTGAGGCTTGGGGCTTTTCTTTGAAATTAAAAACTTTGTTGTTGGCTGATATTTTTATCTCACCAAATCTAACGGGTGGTCTTACTGCAGTTAAAGTAACTATGCCTTTATGTCTTTTATGAAATTTTATTAATCTCCTGATATTAACGTCGCTTACCCCGTCTCCATATGTCGCGATAAAATCTTCATTACCTATTATATTTTTCAAACGTAATATTCGTCCTCCTGTTAAAGTATTTTTACCTGTAAAATATGATCTAACATTACAACCCTTTATTTGATTTTTTTTGAAATAATTTTTAATTATGCTCGATTTATAACCAGTAGCCAAAATAAAATTATTAAAACCATAATAATTAAAATATTTTATTAAATGCCATAGTATTGGTTTTTGCCCGATTTTAACCATTGGCTTTGGTTTTGTGGCAGTTTCTTCTGCTAATCTTGTCCCGTAACCTCCACATAAAATCAATACTTTCATAAATATATCCCTTTCTGAAAGAATAGACATGATCTTATATTAATTTGCAACAGCATTATCAATTTCTATTATATATTTTTTTGGAATCTTGAGAGCTGGAAGTTTGTGATGTTGGCCTTTCCAAATTTCAGTATTAGAATTTATATAATTTAAAGAGTTTTCAGCAGGTTTTTCTTGTAGTAGTGGAGAAAGTAATTGAGCTTTGTTTAAATTTTGAATTGAGTATTTTACATGTTTAAATACATCTTTATTAATTTGGTTTGATCTTAATGTTTCATACCAAACATTCTCTATAATGGTCATCATTAAGTCTAAACCTGTCGGCATTTTAAAATTATTATCAAACTGTTCCCAATCAACAAATAAAACTTCATCTTTATCATTAAACATAACATTGCCTACCAATGATAAATCTCCATGAAATGGTGCATATTTTTGTTTTCTATAGTTTTGCCAAATATCGATGTAATGATTAATACTTAAATCTAAATATTTTTTTAGATGGATGTACGGCATATCCGAATTAATATTAAAAAAGCCCTTATTAATATTTATTTTAATTCTACAATAAGTCTTTGTTTTTTTTTCTAAATTACATTTAATTTTATTTCTACTTTGATCATTATACCAACAAATACCTTCATATTCTGAAATAATAGAATTAATACCTCTCTGCGTAGTTGATGCCTTAATAATGTTAGAAGTGTCTGAATTTTTTTGATTTTTTAAAACAAGCAATAGAGTTTCTGATCCATGTCTATGAACACTTTTGATATATTTCACTTCTTTGCTACTATTATGATTGCTGGACAATAATTTTTAGCTTTCAAATACTTCATTAAAAAAATTTCAAAATATTTAAATACAAGTTTCTGTTTCCACGTAACAATATTTTTATCTTCATAAGGCTCATACTGGTCAATTCCATCTTTTGTATTTGGCACAACGAGATCGGGGAAATGATACATGGGAAAACAGCAAAAATCCTCAATCTTTGTAAATCCAGCCTCTCTAATTAGATTTTTTAATTCACTGAAGGAATAAATATAAGTTCTATAATCTTTTTTTCTAAATATCCGAGATATAAAATTTGATATAAATCTTGGTAAAAAAGTAGTGAATAATAGATTTACATGTGGGTCACGTTTTCCCATAAGATATCCATAATTAAATTTATTTTCAATAGCCAGTAAAAGTTGACCGTCTTGATTAAGACTTTCATAAACTTTTTTTAAAAATTCAACTTGCATTTGTCTTGGATCTTTTAAATTTTTTTTAATACTTGAATTTTTTAATCCGTTACTAGATTTATTTAAATAATCATCTACAATGACTTCAGAAATTTCTGGTATCCACTCAAGCACACCATTTACTATTGCATAATCTGCTATATTTTTAAAATTAACCTCTCTTATATCATCTTGAACTAAATGTATATTATCTAATCCTTCTTCTTTAGAACGAGATTTTAGAAAATTTAATGAGTCATATGTTTGATCAACTGCAATAACTTGATGTCCTCGCTTTGCCATACCAACTGATAATACACCCCACATAGCACCATAATCTATACAAACACCTTGTTTATCATTATTGAATAGCTCCAAAGCAGCTTCTCGTTTAGCTGAAAAAATCATCTCTTCAAACTGGGGCATAAAAGATTTTACAGCAGTTCTGCAATCATTTTTTTCTAGTATTTTAGAAAATTCATTATTTCGTGTTTGAGATAAATTAGACCAATATCCTGACCTTCCAGACAAAAAAATATCACCAATACACTTATCATACATAGAATTGAGATACTGTTTTAAATCAATCATTTTTATTTAAATCATTATTAATTTTAAATTTCTCAATAAATAACTCAGCCCATCTCGACCTTGCACCAAAAAAAAATGATAAAATAAACCTTATTAAAATTCTAATTGAAACAATTAAAAAAATATAAAATGTAAAATTGTAATTAAAATAAATGTCAATTAATATTAAAAGAAGTATAAAATCTACACTTCTAGCTCTATCATCCAAAAGTCCTTTCATATTTTTAAGCCATTTTGGATATTTAATTTCAATAGATTTAGCCGAATTTTCTTTCTTAATTTCCTCATCAATATCGCTCTTATATTTCTGGTTTTCAGTTAAAATTTTATTTAAATCTGCAAGAATAATCTTTTTACCAGCTGACGTATATACCTCGCTATGTAAAAATGCTATCACTGCTATAATATAAATAAGAAACTCATAACTAGTATGATTAATAGTAAAGAACCCTAGTCCAATTATTAGACCTACATAATTTAAAGTAGCGCCATAAACATCTAATATATGTCCTGTTAGTGTTGGCTTATATTTTATACGAGCCAAATGTCCGTCAGTCCAATCCAATATGCCATTGTTGAAAAAAATAAAAACACCAACAATATTAAAATATAGATTTGGTATTGATAATAAAACACCTCCAATGACACCACACAAGCCATAAGTTATGGTAACCGTATTTGGTGTTATGCGAGATCTTAGCAAAACATAAACAAGTAAAACACTACAATACATGTAATATCTTGCCTTTAAATAAGTGTAAGGATTATTCTTAAATTCATTTAAGTAAGGGAATCTTTTAAATTCCTGCTCAAATATAATTATTTTAATATCTTTTATACTCAAGGTTTTATAGTTCATTATTTTTGTTTTGATTTCATTTAGAAATTGTTAAATTTTTTTAATCAATTTATCTGTATACAATATTTGATTAATTGAATATATAATTTTATAAAATTTCAAGTAGTCGTTTTTTATGAAAAAAGTACTAGTAGATATGTCTGCAACAATAATACATCATGGACATGTAAGGCTTTTAAAAAAAGCTAGTAAATTTGGAAAAGTTATAGTTGCGCTAACAAAGGATGAAGAAATTAAAAAAAGCAAAGGATATATCCCAGAATTAAATTTTAAGCAGAGAAAAGAAATACTGGAAAATATCATATATGTTTCATCTGTAATACCATCAAATTGGTTGATTAATGAAAAGTTTATGAAGAAGCATAAAATAGACTATTTGATTCACGGAAATGATTGTTCCAATCCCATCCCAAAAAAGAAAAAGATTTTATTTAAAAGAACAAAGGGAATAAGTAGTAATTACATAAGAAAGAGAGTTATAAAAAATTTTTTAAAAAAAAGATATTTTATTAACCAGGGTTAATACGTGATCAATTAATTCTGTTGGATAAAAATAATCAACAATTCTATATATTCATCTAATTAAATTTCTAAATAATCTAAAATTTTTGCTTTAGATGCTCTTTTTAGATGTGTCTCGCCCAAGTGACAAACTACCGAACCACTTATATTTGCTCTACTTTGATATAAGACAACATTTTTATTAGAACTGCTGACCTTTTTGTTTATAAGAGTACAAAGATTTGGCTGATTTTTTTTAGGGTATAATAAATATTCCCTCATATTATGAATAAATACTTTTTTATTGAATTTTACAGAATAACTAAATTTTTTATAATCCCTTAGTACACCGTCTAAAGAACAAATTGCATGGTATGGTCCAGTCATTTTTTTCCCTAAATGATTTAATATATTTAAATTAAACTCATCTATTTGATTATTTTGTTTTTCATTAAATGTTATAAAAGCTCCTCCAGTCAAACCAAATAAACCTTTGCAAGAGCTAAATGCAGCTAAATCTGATAGCTCATGATTCTTTTCTAATCCAATAGAAGCAGTTGCGTCCAATGCTAGTTTAGATTTACATCTATTTTTTAGTTCAAATAATTTTAGAATTGGAATTTTATACCCAATACTAGTTTCAACAGGACAAGCAACCACCCAATCATATTTTTTTACAATGTGATCTAATTCTTTGTAGCTTACATAATCAATTTTTTTAATATATTTATATTTTTTTTTACTGGTTTGAGACATGTAGTTTAATCTATCAGAGTAAACACCAGTATTTATGATTAATACATTTCCAAACAAAAAATTGGCAATCATAATTTCTAATGCAAAGCTGGCAGAACCTTGGAGTCTTGCTATGTTTTTGTGTCCAGAGATTTTTAAAATATTTTTGAGAACTCTATCCTCAATCTTATCATATTTTAAATCACCACGTCCAAAGCAAGGTCTCAAACCACTTAAATTTTCTAAAACTAAACTTGCAGGCCCTGGTGTAAATAATTTTGTAGAGTGATTTACTTGCTCAATAAATTTTTCGAATTTTTTCTTCATAAATTATTTTAGGTTTTTAATAAATTTTTCTTTTAAAAAGTGCATTTTTTCTTTGGGCCTTGATATATTTTTCCTGTGTCCCTTTTTGCACAAAATTTCAATAAAAAAACTTTTATTACTAATAATTCCTTTTGATATGGCGTTTTTTAAATCAACTTTATTTTTACAATACTTTGTAGATTTATAACCAAGAATGCTTGCAAGTTTATAAAATCTAACGTGTTCTGCAGATGTTTTTTGTCCACCGACAGACTCATGAGCATTATTATTAAATACTATATGAACAATATTATTTTGAAGTGCGCTTGTTGTTAAAGATCCCATGTGCATAGTTAAAGCTCCGTCACCATCAAAGCAAAAAACTTTTTTTTTTGTATTTGTTGCAATGCCTGAGGCAACAGATATAGCATGACCCATTCCACCAACACACATAAAATTATTTATTTTCTTTTTCTTTTTTTTTAAAATTTCATTTAACTCTCTTGATAATATTCCTGTCGTTGAAACTACAGTAGAATTATTGGGCAGCTTACTAATCAGAACTTCTAGAAATTCTTCTCTTAAGAATAATTTTTTATTTTCAATCTTTTTTTTTAATTTTTTAATTTCAAATGTATTTTTTTTTACTAATATACAGACGGGTAATTTTTTCTTATCAGAATAATTTTTTAAATCTTTTATTATTTTTTTTATATTACTTTTTGAATTAATAATTTTGTATTTAATTCCTAAACTTTTTAAAAAATTTTCAGTCTCTTTTCCTTGAGTGATATGCTGTGGCTCATCAATAAATTTTTTACTAAGTTCTCCTCTCCAGCCAATAACCAAAAATAATGGTATGCTGTATACTCTTGAATTAGCTAGTGAGATTAAAGGATTTACTGCGTTACCTAAACCAGAATTTTGCATGTAAATAACTGGAATTTTTTTTGTTTTTAAATGATATCCTATCCCAATACCTATTGCTGATCCCTCGTTTGCTGCAACATGATGTCTGGATTTAAATTTTTTATCAATTGTAAAACAAAGATCTTTTAATAGCGAATCTGGAACACCAGAGAAAAAATCTAAATCATTTTTCTTTAATTCATCTATAAATTTATTAGTAGATATCACGATTACTTTGTTCCAGGAATAAGATTAAGAATTTTTTTGATACTCATTAAATTCTTATCAGACTCATAAGATCTTTTATATTTTAAAATATTTAGAGCAACTTTTTCCATTGCAGGATATGCAGCTCTGAGCATATGGTTTGCATAAATAACAACATTAAAACCCTCGTTTATTAATTGGTTTTCTTTAACCTGGTTGTAACTTGATGGCACCGATACTAGAGGTACATTGGGAAATAATTTCTTAAACTTCCTTGAAAATTCAAAAATTTCTTTAGGTTTACTAGATTTACTATGAATCATTATTCCATCACTACCAGCGGCTAAATAATTTTCTGCTCTTTTTAATGCATCAGCTACGGGCTTCCCAAGTATTAAGCTTTCAATTCTTGATATAATCATTAGGTTGCCCTTAGTTAATTTTTTTCCAATAATAATTTTTTTTGTAAAGTTTTTTATGCTTTCTTGTTTTTGTTTAACTTCAGTTCCAAACAAAGAATTTTTTTTTAATCCAGTTTTATCCTCAATAATGACAGCTGAGACAGAATTTCTGTCGATTATTTTGCAATTTATTGAAAAGTGTTCTATTTTTCCTCCGGTATCAATATCCATTATGAGTGGCTTAGTTGTCACATCAAAAATTTCGTTTATATTTAATAATCTTTGATTTAAATCGAGTACCTCAATATCTGGTTTCCCCTTTAAAGTTGAGTCAGTTAATGAACTAGACCAAAAACCGTCGAATTCTGCTTTATCACCATTTTTATTTATATAAAAAATATTTTCCGCTATCAAAGCAGAGAGAGGGCTGTGAGTTTCGATAATTCTTGTAATATTCTTTGATTTTATTAATCTCTCCAAATATTTCCCATTTCTTGATGACAATTGTGACTGCTCAAAAAATCTTTTTTGCAAGCTACTACTAGAAATATTTTTAGTATGCGGTATTTCAATTAGTTTTGAACCAATTTTCTTTAAGGCAGATATGGCATTGTTTCTTAGAATTCTTCCATTGGCATCTTGTTTCCAATCATCTCCGTGAATCATTATGTCAGGTTTATATCTTAAGATATTTGATGAATAGCACCATTCATTTTGTGGCACAATTTTATCAACACCATTTAATGAACTGAGTATCTTTTTTCTTTGATTATAATTTAATAGTGGTAATTTTTTATTTGTTGTAATTGCTGAATCGGTCAAAAGACCTACAATTAGGTAACCATATTTTTTTGCATTATTAATTAAATTTATATGTCCATGGTGTATTACATCCAAAGAAAGAGCAATATATACTTTTTTTTTCATGCTAAACTTAATATATAGCAATAATATAAATAACAAATCTTAATTTTGATTATAAAATTCTAATAATCATTTTTCGATAAGAAGAGAAGTCATTGTTTTAACTGGATGGGTGCAATTTTTAGCATACCTATCACAAAATTTCTTTATGGCATCTTGTACATGACTTTGCTGCCACCAACCATCCACGTCATCCCAAATCTCATTCACCTTATCCGCGACTGATTTAGCAGACAAATGCACAATTCCTACATCGACGAGCATCTGATAATGAGGCTTAACGTTTTCACGCAAATGATCAAAGTCATTTTGCCAAAAAGCTAAGGTTGGAACATTTTGAGACAACGTTTCCAAAAGGCCAGTCGAGTCATAGCTATGCACAACCAATCTAGTATCTGCAATTAGATGATTAATAGCAACCTCCCCAGTCTCAATTTTAAGTGTTGGATCGAAGTCAAGCCATTTAGAATCTTCACTAAATAATTTATAGCGAAATGCAAGGTCTAACTTTATGGTGAGTTTTTTCCTTGGTGTGATATCGAGTTTGCTTACAAATTCTTTCTGATCTTTGAAATATTTATCAAACTCACTAAAAGCATCCCAAGTAATAAATTTGTTTTTTATTGATGTCTCAATTAGCAATAGTCCGCCTTGTTTATTGTAATTTTTTTTTTTTTTCCTGCTGTTTTAAAAATAAAAGCTGGTATGTATTTTGATAATCCGTTCTCCCAACCCCAGGTAAAAAATTTATCTGCGGTTTTTTCTTCTACTCTAGGAAAATAATTTTTAATTGTATAATAGTTGTTTCCATGCTGACCAATGTAATATTTTACGCCATCTTCAACTTTTATCGCTGCCCATAATTTAAAAATTTCATCCGTATGAAAGTTATTGCTAGTAAAAATAAATTTAGGTGATTTAGGCCAAGGCTGTTGATTTACGATCTTTTTAAGATCTGCAAACCCTTCCAAATAATAGATAGGCAACAATTCAAATAATAGTGAACGTAAGATATTTTCTAGATCGTTCTCTGATTTGTATACAAACTGTTCGGTCAGGCTTTTACGTAATAATTGGTTAGGTTTTACATCTATTTCTGGTGTTAACCTCCTCCATAACTGTGGCCACTGCCCTAAGGCTAATTCTAATTTGATTTCTTCTCTTAAGGGAAGGTAACTATTTATTATAAATGCATCCTCATCTCTAACAAATCTTTTTGCG
>MDSV01231796.1_pt1 | contig 12394 bp, 12 predicted proteins | sample 810851 | NCBI WGS metagenome assembly MDSV01 (sample SAMN05326640, study PRJNA326480) | marine metagenome | isolation source: seawater | place: Atlantic Ocean: North East | collected 2012
CAATCTCACTTTGGTCGGTGGATAAAAACTTTGATGCTAGCGCATCTAGGTCTTTTTTTCACCTTGCATTTGGTATTGCACTTCATGTGTTAATCTAAGCTATAAAACAGATATCTTGCTGTTGGTATATATTTTTTGTAGCTTCTATTAGCACATCAAGCAACTAAAGAAAATTTATACCAGTTTCGCATCCTAGTACGACGCATCTATTTCATTTAGTATCAACTATAGCTACCCAAATTACTTTTACGCTTTGTATTCATGCAAGTTTAAGTAACACCTCTTAATCTTTTGGCTGCAACTCAACAACTTGCCCGCGCACCCCAATACTGGCATCACTCATCAAACAGACGTAGCCTGCCATAATATCTTCAGGTGTTTTTAAGCTCATAGGGTTCTCCCCTGGATAAGCATGAGCGCGCATATTGGTGCGAGTAGCACCCGGATTGACACAGTTAAAGCGCAGGTTGGTGGTGTTTTGAGTTTCTTGCGTGAAGATATCACTCATACCTTCAATCGCTTGTTTTGATAGCGCATAAGCGCCCCAAAACGCACGAGGGTGCGTACCTACAGTGCTAGACGTAAAGACGATAGAGCCATGATCGGCATCTTTTAGCAGTGGTAGCAATGCTTGGGTGAGCATAAAGGTCGCTGTAAAGTTGACCTTCATGACTTGAGCGAATGTATCAACGTCATACATCTCAAGTGGCGTCAATTGCCCAAGCACACCCGCATTATGCAAAATACCATCCAGCTGACCAACTTCTTTATCAATCAATCCTTCTAGCTGCTGCATTTCAGCATAGGTCGCCCCTTCTAGATTCATCGGCAACATAGCAGGCTGTTTACCGCCAAGGCTCTCAATCTCGTCATAGACATACTCGAGCTTGCTGCTGGTACGACCTAGTAGTAATACTGTAGCGCCATAGCGAGCATAGGTTAATGCTGCAACACGGCCAATGCCATCCCCTGCACCTGTCACTAAGATAGTTTTTCCATCTAGACAATGAGTAGGTGGCACAAAATTGCGAATATCGTCATGAGTCAAAGGTTGAGTAAGACTTTGAACGTTTTTTTGGTTGTTTGTCTGATTAGCTGGCTGATTGATATTGTCACTCATGGTATTACTCACTACTTATCGTTGAATCATTAAAATATATGCTTATCAGTATGAACTCAAGATGACTCATACTGACCATTTACTACCCAAAAACCAGTCTATAAATACTCAAATTTGCCAGAAGAAAGCAGCAATTTTTTCAACTGCTCAGGGGTCTCAACAATATAGTCAGCTCCCCACTTTTTTAGCGTTTTTTGATCTTCAGGCGGAATATAACCATAAGCGGCCAAAATGGTTGGCATGCCAGCGGCGTTGCCCGCTTCAATATCACGGATATGATCGCCCACATAGAGCACAGAGCCAGCAGCACCGCGAGGGATGCCCAGTTTCTCTAGGGCCATATACATCGGCTCAGGATCCGGTTTTGAGCGTGATACATCGTCTGGACAGACCAAAGCGGCACAGCGCTCATCAAGTTGCATTTTATTGAGCAGTTTTTCTGCCAGATAGCGGGGCTTGTTGGTGACAATACCCCACGGTACGCCTTTGCTCTCTAGATCTGCCAGCACCGCGTCAAGGCTATCAAACAAGCAGCTATCGACACAAATATCTGCCTCATAGTTATCTAGGAACTGTTGACGAAAATTAAGTAACTCGTCCTCGCCAACCTCTAGCTGATCGTTATGTCTGAGCATTAATTGCACCATAGCGGATGCACCCGCAGAAACTTGCTCACGAATATCTGTCTCAGGCGGCGCTTGCCAATTATTTTCAAGGCTCATTTTACCAATGATACGCACAAAATCTGCAGCAGTATCGATTAACGTGCCATCAAGGTCAAATAAAACAGCTTTTACAAATTGGCTCATAGTGAATGCTCTTGAGATTGATAACGTGTTTAATAAAAATACAATGGATATCGCTGGTCACTGACAATGTTAACCCATTGGCTTTTGAACGGCGATCATATAATTGACATCGACATTTTGAGCAAGCCAATAACGCTTGGTCAAGGGATTGTAATGCAAACCGATGATATCTTGGCGTGCAAATCCTATATTGATGGCCATTTTGTCTAGCTCAGCTGGCGTGATAAATTTGGCATAATCATGCGTACCGCGATCAAGCAATCGCAGCACATACTCTGCCCCAACGATGGCAAACAAATACGATTTTGGGTTGCGATTGATGGTTGAGAGCACGCAGACGCCGCCAGGGGCTAGTAGCTCATAACACGCCTGTACAATTGAGCTAGGATCAGGCACGTGCTCAAGCATCTCCATACAGGTCACCACATCGAACTGACCTGCATGCGTTCTTGCTAGCTCTTCAACTGGAATATGCTGATAGCGCAATGTGTTCTCTAACCCGCCCTGTGAGGCATGTACGGTTGCGGCCTTGAGGTTTTCAGTGCCCAAATCAATCCCTGTCACATCCGCACCGCGACGCGCCATAGATTCCGACAATATGCCACCGCCGCAGCCGACATCCAGTACCTTTTTACCAGAGAGCCCTTGCTCTGCTGTTTTGATCGCGCCAGTGTTGTTGCCATTGTTAGTGTCGTTTTGATAGCCCCGTTTGACGTTTTCTTCTATCCAATTTAAGCGTAATGGATTGATTTCATGTAAGGTTGCAAATGCACCTGTATTGCTCCACCATTCACTCGCCAAGTTGTTAAATTTTTCGACTTCGCTGGGATCGACGTTGATCGTATTCGTTACTGTATCATCGAAGCGGTTTTTGGTTGTATCGCTCGATGATGGCGAAGAAGCTAAGGCTGAGCTCATAGTATTTCCTTTGTTGTCGTTATCGTTATTATCGTAGAAGGTGCACGATTATGTGTTCAATATTATCATGAGCGCAGCTTCTTTGTCGTAAGTACATCGTCACTGATTGTGAATAGACTGGGCAAGCACCTAAGTTTGTGTGCCAGCTGCTTTGTAATAGCACCCTTACACGGCCTATTATAAAAATATTCATTCATATTATCGACAATTACTCCTAGTATAGAGAGATCTGATCTAAAAATATAAATGAGCGGATAATATTGATAAAAATACAAAGCAGCGTAAGTAAGATACCTTAAATAATAGCTAACAGCTTTACAACTGTCGGTTAAGAATCCGATTCACAAGCGCCCACGTTTTACGTTATCATAGTCGATACCTCAATATTATGTCACTTAAGTATATTGAAATTCTTCTCGCTCAGATATCATGTATTATAAGCGCCATAGATACACAAACCCTTTAACAAACTCTAAATCCCTACATCTTAAGGATAAAGTATGAAACGTGTCATTACATTGACTGGTCTGGCAATGGCCATTGGACTTGCTTCTATGGGCGCACAAGCTGCAGACTATGTCGCTGGAAAAGATTATCGTGTGCTAGACAATCCAGAGACCATCAGCGGTGATGCTATTATTGTTCGTGAGTTTTTCTGGTATGGCTGCCCGCACTGTAATGTGCTTGATCCACATATGGAGAAATGGGCAAAGACTAAAGACAAAGATGTCGTATTCTTTAAAACACCAGCAGCACTTAACCCTGTTTGGGAAGCCAATGCTCGTGGTTTTTATGCGGCTCAGCTTTTAGGGTTCGAAGACAAAACCCATTCTGCCTTGTTTGACGCGATCCACAAAGATGGCAAAAAACTGTTTGATCAATCATCATTGAGTAAATGGTACGCATCAAAAGGCGTGAATGAGAAGAAATTCAACAGTCTTTACAACTCATTTGCTGTCGGTACCAAAATCGGGCGCTCACAAGAAGGCGCTAAGCGCTATCAGCTTACTGGCGTACCTGCTGTAGTCGTACAAGGCAAATATGTGGTCACAGGTGAAGATGCTAAGGTGCCTAAAGTGGTTGAATATCTAGTCGATAAAGCTCGCGCTGAGAAAAAATAGCCTCTATATACAAGCTTATACAGCGCATACAAAAAAGCCAATCATTGATTGGCTTTTTTGCGTTCTAAAATCTAGTCGATATTACTATCGTATATCTATTTTTTCAATTGCGACAAGATCGCCACTTCGCGAATATAGCTTGCCAAGTCTGCTTTGGATTCTGCCATTAGCTCATCATCTTGCATATGTTTGGCGTACTCAATCCATAGTAGTAATTGATACATACTGTTGTGTTCAGAGGCTTTGTATTGTTTGACAAATTGCTTGAGCGTGCCCTCATCATTGATATTTAGACGATCGTACCAACTTTCAATTTTAGACACCTGCTCTTTAGGGAAAAACGCATCAAACAATGCCTTGACCAACTCGTGGCGATTTTCTTCGCTGATGAGCTTACCGACGCGTTTGGTCTGACGGTTACGAGCATTGGCGCTAGTAATGTCAGCTAATGCCATGAGCTCCGCCATAAAATAATCACTGGCTGGCAACGTTTTTAACTGCTTTTTTGAGAGGCTAGCGAGTGGTATGGATAACTGCTGTAAGCGCTCGTGGGCTTTTTTGAGCTCTGTGCGCGAGACACGCATATCTTGTTCTGACCAGTCAATCATAAAAGCTTTCCAAAATAATAAGTAATAAATTAATAGTGCTGAATATAACTACCAACGACTTTTTTCACGGTGCTTTGCCAGTACCTTTACACCTTCTGGCATCGTATCAGCGAGGCGACGCTGTAGATGATCGGTGATAAATACTGAACGATGCTTACCGCCGGTACAACCGATCGCAACCGTCACTGTATGACGATTATTGTGCAAAAACTCTGGTAGCCAACGTGTCAAAAACTTATCGATATCATCTAGCATTTCAGCCACTTCAGGATACTCTGCAAAAAACGTGCTGACTTCAGCATCGAGCCCTGTCGAGGCACGCAGCTCAGGATTCCAATGTGGATTAGGCAAAATCCTGACATCGAACACAAAATCAGCATCAATAGGACTACCGTGCTTAAAACCAAATGACAGCAGGTTAATGACAATTTGATTGTCCATGCCAATATGTTCGCGTAACCTGTCTTTTAACTGATGAATATTTAAAGTCGTTGTATCGATCTTGATATCTGCTTGACTGGAGATGGGCTTTAACAGCTCAACTTCTTTTTTGATCGCGGCAGGTAGATTGAATACGACATGGTTTGCATTGTCACTATCGACATCCTGAGACATGAGTGGATGTACACGGCGCGTCGCATTGAAACGCGCTATCAGGGTACTCTCCTGCGCGGTCACATACAACACTTGAACAGCTTGACTGCCGTAAGTGTCTTTTAATGCTGCATAGGTTGCTGCAAAATTGGACAGATCCGCGCGCGGCGTTCGAATATCAACGCCAAGGGCAATGCGATTGATACCGCTCTCTTTTACCAGTTTGTGCGCGGCGCTCGGCAATAAAGACAACGGTAGATTATCAATAGAGTAGTAACCTAAATCCTCTAAGATATTCAGTACTGAGGTTTTTCCTGAGCCTGAACGGCCTGATACCACTAGAATGCTGAGTTTATCCGTTGATATTTTTGGCGCTGATATTTTTGGCGTTGTCGATGCGGCTTGATTCTCGCTTTGATCCTGATTTATATCCATGATCTACCCATTCTAGTTCATTGCATCCGATACAATATGTACCGAAGGGTTTACCCCACCACTACTAACTGATTATCCAATAAACGTGCGCGTCCCAGCCATGCTGCAACCAAAATAACAATGTTTTTATTTTCTATATTGAAAGTTGTAGAGTCACTTACGACAGAACCCAGCGCTTCAGTTTTTACTTCTAGATAATCGATCGTGAAACCTGCATCACTAATGCGTGTACGCTTGTCTTTTAGTAATGATTCAAACGCTTGCTGACTAATACCACCACCTTTCAACTGCTCTGCCAAATCTTGTAGCTCTCGATGCAGTATAGGCGCAACTTGTCGCTCAGATTCGGTTAAGTATTGATTACGTGAGGAGAGTGCTAGCCCATCATCAGCACGAATAATAGGTGCACCAACAATCTCAATTGGGTAGCTCAAATCACGCACCAACTGCTTAATAATAGCCAGCTGCTGATAGTCTTTTTGGCCAAATATCGCCACATCTGGTTGCACAATGTTGAAAAGCTTAGAGACAACGATACCAACGCCATCAAAATGACCAGGACGTGACTGACCACATAGTTGGCTACTAATAGCGCCAGCTAATACAGTAGTCGGTGGTGGTAATACTGGGTACATCGCATCAACGCTTGGCGCAAACACATAATCTGCACCAACAGTGGCAAGCTTAGCCACATCGTCGTCTAGTGTACGTGGATAACTATCAAAATCCTCGCCCACACCGAACTGAGTAGGATTGACAAAAATACTAACGACGACGATATCCGCATGCTGTTTAGCAATTTTTACCAGCTCTAGATGACCCTGATGCAGATTACCCATTGTTGGTACTAACGCAATACGCTGCTGACGGTCTTGTTTGTCAATTTCGTGACCACGATAAGGCTGAAGCGCTGCACGTAGTGATGGGATATCATGATAAATAATTGGAGACATGGTAGTTTTTCTTATATTTCAACATTCTGATATTTGAAAGCTCAAATAGATTAGCTAAATTGATGCTGTTCAGTTGGAAAACTGCGGTCACGTACTGATTGCTGATATAACGCAAAAGCCCCTTCAATACTGCGTGCATGATTGCGCTCATCGGTCAAAAAGTCATGTACAAAACGTGGCACACGACCGTGTACCATGCCCAACATGTCATGCATCACCAGTACCTGACCATCAGTATCTGCGCCTGCACCGATGCCAATGACTGGTACAGCAACAGCATCTGTCACTGTTTTGGCAAGTGCTGCCGGCACACACTCTAGCACCAACAGCGCTGCACCAGCATCAACCACTGCCTTAGCATCAGCGAGCAATTTGTCAGCCGCTTCGTCACCGCGGCCTTGAATCTTATAGCCGCCAAAGACATTGACCGATTGCGGAGTCAAACCAAGATGTACACAAGTAGGCGTTCCTGCTTGCGCTAAAGTCGTCACCAATTCACAGAGCTCACTACCGCCTTCGACCTTAATCACATGCGCCCCTGCTTGCATCAATTGGCGGCTATTGGCAATGGCTTCTGGCAACGTCACATAACTCATGAACGGCAAGTCCGCTAAGATCAACGCATGCTGATTACTACGGGCGATATTGGCTGTGTGATATGCCATATCATTGACGGTTACAGGTAGTGTTGAGTCATGGCCTTGCACGACCATACCTAGACTATCACCAATCAAAATCGTATCGATCTGTGCCTTATCCATCATCCGTGCAAACATTGAGTCATAGCACGTCAAGCAAGTAAACTTAGTACCCTCTTTTTTAAATTTATTCAACGTAGATAATGTTGTCATATGACCCTCAATTAACTTGCAATGCCTTTAATTATCAATGTCTATCATTTTAGCTAGCGTTAGTGAGCTATCATAAAAAGTATCTAATACTTAATCAGTTATGATAAGCTACTGCAGATCAGTCGTTTGATAATAATTTTAAGCCTGTCCAATCATGACTTTGTGGGTAATCAGCTATTGGTGTTTCTACGATAGTCAAATGTGGCGCTAACTCTCGCAGTGGTATTAATACAAAATTACGCTCGCATAGTCCAACGTGCGGAACCGTTAGCTGTGGTTCGGCAATCTGCATATCACCATATAGTAAAATATCGACATCTAGACTACGCTCACCCCAGCGGCGCAAACGTGCCCGCTTGGCCATGCTCTCTAACTGCTGACAAAAACTAAGCAGCTCAAAAGGCGTCATTACCGTTTCAAACCCAGCAACCGCATTGATAAAGTCTGGCTGGTCTTGTGGACCCATTGGCGCTGACGCATAAAAAGAAGACACGCTAATTTCGCGTATTTTCTCACTCTTTTTCATGCTTTCAAGCGCTTGCTGCAAATGGTCTATAGGCGAGCCCAACTCATTAGATAGATTGCTACCTAGGCCCACATAACAGGTAACCCAGTGACTATCATTCATACTGTTATTCATATCAGGCACTTTCAGTACTAGGCTGACGGCGACGGCGTTTTGATGGCACAGGGCCTTTATCGTCGGTCACTTTAACAGCAGGCGCTTGATTACTATCAACTTGCTCAGTCTTTGCTTTGACTGGTTTCTTGGCCTTTGTTGGTGTAGCCGCTTTCTTTGTCCCTTCACGCGCTACAGTTTTTGCTTCTGTAGTATCAGCTGGACTAGCTGATGTCGCTACTGACTTAGGTGCTTTTCTCGCATAATTCGCTGTTGATTGTTCTTTATCATTCTTACTTTGCAACTCGACACTATTTGTACTATCAACAGTAGGCTGACGACGGCGACGCTTGTGCGGAATCGGCTCGTTATTCATACTGACAAGCGCAGGCGATCTGGCGATTGAGCGAGTTGGTTTTACCTGATCAGATGATGCCTTAACCTCTGACGAATTAGCTTTAGACAACTGAGTACTATCTGAACGATCAGCTTTATCCGTTTGCACAGGTGTATTCTTGCGCTTCGGCTGCGATGCACTCTCTGCTGGCAGCTGCTTTTGTAGCGGTGGCACAACTTTTTCGTGTTCTATCACAAACAGTGGGGCAGGTTTAGAGTGATGGCGTTTGTTTGTCGCCTGGTTATTACTGGCAAGCGATAGCTGCTGTAGCTGCGCAAGCTCATTACTGTCTTGCTTTACCTGCTGCGTGTTGTATGCTGTGTTGTTACTGCTGTCATTTTTAGACTGACTGACAGCGCGACGACGGCGTGCTGGGATATTTGATGGGTCATTTACCATTGTCTGATCATTCCTACCTTTATCAGTACTAGTATTGGCTTTACTTTGTTTTGCACTGTTCTGATTAGATGGTGAGTGATCAGTGATATTTGCTTCTGGTTTTTGACGATTGCGCCCGCGACTACGTTGCCCTTTTTTATAGGCACCGCGGCGAATATTTTCGTCGAACGCTTCAATCGCTTGCTGCTGCTCTCGCTCAGACAATGTCTGATACGTCTGCCACCACTCGCCCATGCCATTCGTCGACTCTGACAATGGATGCTCAGCATCACCGCATTGCTCACGCAATAATAAAAAGTCAAAACCTGCACGAAAGCGCGGATGCTCAGAGAGCTGAACGATTTGCTTGCTACGCGGAGCCGCAAGTTTTGGCTGCAATATCCAGATATCACGGATAAACTGCTCAGCAAATTTTGGAATAGCGGTTTTGATGCGTTGACGGTCAATGACTTTACCAGCGGCATGCATTTGTGCTTCAGCAAACGGCATATTGCGCTTTTTAGCTTTTGCCAATTGATGCAAATAGTTTTCCCACAATAGCGCTGCATAAAAGAACGCTGGATTGATGCTTTTGCCTGCCGCAATACGCTTGTCGGTATTGATGGCCACTTGATTGACTAAGGCGCTTGGCTCGGCTGGTGGATAAATGATGAGGCTATCGATCGCGCCAGACTCAAACAATAGTGGCAACAGTGGCACTAGATAGCCACCGGTAAACATCTTCTGTGTTTCATCGTAGAGACGATGTGGCGATATCTGCTCAAGCAGCGCCCAATTACCATCATGAAACTGATCGGATAACGCATCGTCAAACTCAAAGCCCAATTTGGCTTTAAATCGCAGCGCACGTAATAGTCTTACTGGATCTTCTTCGATACGCACTGGCGCATGACCCAATAGACGAATGATTCTATTATCAATATCATCAAGCGCACCGCAGAAATCATGAACCACGCCTTTGAGCGGCTGATAATAAAGCGCGTTGATAGAAAAGTCACGACGGGCAAAGTCTTGCTTGATATCGCCCCACACATTGTCGCGCAGGATCATACCGTCCTGATTGGTATTGGCGTTGTTGGTCGGTGGTCCGCGAAAGGTAGCCACTTCGATTAACTCGCGACCTGAATATACATGCGCCAATTGGAAGCGGCGACCGATGATACGGCAACGCTTGCCAAAGACGTCTTTAATCTCGTGCGGCTTGGCATCAGTCACGGCGTCAAAGTCTTTTGGGCGCAGACCCAATAAGGTGTCGCGCACACCGCCACCAACAATATACGCATCAAACCCAGCTCGGGTCAATGTGGCAATCACTTCAGTAATGGAATTGGGTAATTCAGATTTGTTCAGTTCTAACTGCTTGGCGGCACGCTCGGCCATGCATCTACTCCTCGCCGGTATTCTTTAACCACCCCTGAATAACACAGCGTTTATCAGGCGGATGTACCCGCTAGTTTAACAAATTTTGCACGTGCTGGGTGTGTTATGACATTTACTTACATGCTATTTTGTCAATATTGGGATTGATTAATGCAAAATACCGCTATTAATCTTGCACACTTAAGCGTCTTCGATTTTTCTCAAGCGTTTTTGCACCAATACCTTTCACCTTTGCCAACTCATCTACTGTTTTGAATTCACCGAACATTTCACGATATAAAATAATCGCCTGGGCTTTACTGCTGCCAATACCATTCAGCGATACCAGCTCGCCTTCACTGGCACGATTGATATTTACGGTGGCTTCATCTCGTGCCTGTATTTTGGCATTTTCTTGTGCCAACAGATAATTGTAAGCGCGCTGAGGGTTCTCAAAACAGGGAGCAGCGTGGGCATTATTAAGCATCAGCAGAGCGCATAAAAGACTAACAATAGACATTGCTGTGTAGCTGCTAGGCGAAATATAACTGTGAGACGAAATTTTATGATGAGCGTTCATGTTGTTTCGCCGCTTCCCACAATGCATCCATTTCGGTTATATCGCTGTCCTCCAAACGCTTACCACTTAATGCTAATTGCTCCTCAATATAACCAAAACGTGATTTAAATTTATGTACGCAGGTTAAGGTAGCGGCTTCTGCATCAAGGTTTAGTTTACGTGCGACATTGACGAGCGCAAACATGCAATCGCCTAATTCCTTTTCTACCTCTCTGATATTGGCTTTGATCTCGACTATAGATTTATCTGTTAGCTCATGCTTTAGCTCGGCAATCTCTTCGTCTAGCTTTTCGACGGCACCAGTAACACCGTCCCAATCAAAACCCAGCGTTGACGCTTGTTTTTGTACATTTTGTGCCTGCATGAGAGCACTACCGGCTTTTACGTTATCTAAGCGACGTTTTGACTTACCTCGTGCTTCGCGTGCCTGTTGCTCTTCCGCTTTAATTTCATCCCAGCGTATTTTTACTGCGGCATCGTCCTTGAGCGTTTCGGCTTCAAATACATGAGGGTGACGGCGAACCAGCTTTTCTTGTAAAGTCGTAATGACATCACTCATATCAAAACGCCCTTGTTCAGCGTACATCTGACAATGAAAGATGACTTGTAATAGGACATCACCCAGCTCACCTTTGATATCTTCATCATCATCGCTTTGCACTGCTTCGCCCAGCTCATAGGCTTCTTCAATGGCATACGGAATCAGGCTATGGTTGGTCTGTTTCCTATCCCACGGACAATCTGCTCGTAGACGAGCCATCAAAGCCAGCAGATCATCAAGCTTTCCAGTAGCGTCTGGCGTTCCTTGCACGGGCTTAGGTACGGTAATTTTATTGTCTAAAATACTCATAGGAAATACTCTTATATCTTATTTATCATGCCATTTTTTGGCTTGGTATAGCGTATAGTTTATCATTCTCGTATGTCAGTGTAGTACGAGGCTTAGTGATCGATCAGCATAAATCTGCGTCATACATATCGACATGTGTCTAACTCATTGAGTAGTTAATGTATCATTGAACCCTGATTGGCTTATAATTATGCTATCTACTTTCTTATTTTATCATTGCTCATGCGCAAGGAATTTTATCATTATGTCGACTTCTGCGACCACCAGCTATCAGCCAGCCACGGAATTCAATCCTATCACCATCAACTCGTTTAAAGCCTATGATATACGCGGTGAGCTTGGCGTCAATCTCGATGAAGACATCGCCTACCGTATTGGTCGGGCTTTTGCTCAGATTTTGTATCAGCGCTATCAGGCAGCCATTGAAAATAAAACCAATGATATGGCAGATCTAAAACCAGCTATTGTCATTGGTAGTGATATTCGCCACTCTAGTGAGCAATTAAAACAAGCGGCTATCAAAGGTATCATGGATGCAGGGATTGATGTGATTGACCTAGGTATGACAGGGACAGAAGAGGTGTATTTTGCCACCAGTTATTATCAGGCGCTAGGCGGTATTGAGGTGACTGCCAGTCACAACCCTATCAACTATAATGGCCTCAAACTGGTCAAAGAACATTCAAAACCTATCAGTGCGGATGACGGTTTGGCAGAGATTCAGGCATTGGCAGAATCAGGACAATTTACCACTGACAATCAATCAGGACAGTTGCAATTA
>MDSV01084183.1_pt1 | contig 12393 bp, 12 predicted proteins | sample 810851 | NCBI WGS metagenome assembly MDSV01 (sample SAMN05326640, study PRJNA326480) | marine metagenome | isolation source: seawater | place: Atlantic Ocean: North East | collected 2012
AGATTCAGATGGAAAATTAATAGAAGGTGATAAAACAAAGGAATTTCTTAAATTGGCTACGCAATTAATTAACGTAATTGAAACCAAATATATTGACAAGATAGAAGGACAAGACAAAAATAAAATAAAGGATATACAAGAAGCATTAAGTAAGATAAAAGATAAAAATGCATTTTATAATAACATAGTAGGCGCACAAAATGATGACCTCAAATATAGCTTTAAAATATTTAAAATTGTTGTTTTTCATTTATTACAAGAATTCTCTTCATCTACAATTGGCGGTGGTCCAAAAGTTAAAGAAAAGATAGATATAGAAAAATTGTTTGAACTTGATTTAATTAGATTATTTATACTTAAAGATTGGGCAAAGGTAAAAAAGGAAAAAAAAAAGGACCCCAATACTTACGGTAAAGTAGAATTTCCAAATAAAAATAGCAAGAAATATATACTTACGCAAGATATTAATAAATATATTGAAAAGGAACATCCCTATTTTGTTGATATGTTCAATGAACTTTTTCATCCAAATTATGTAGAACAACTGGGTAAAATAAGAACAAATAGGAAGAACAATATACAAAGACATGCACTTTTTGAAAATGATTATGACGTGATGGCGTTTAATATACGAGCTGAAATTAATAAACATAAGGAATATAATCTCAAGAGTAATGTTGAAATTAGGATTTTTATAGATCCGTCTTATAATGAAACGGGAAAACCCCCAAAAGTTAAACCCCTCGATAGACCTCCTAATGAAACGATTAAGTTAGCAATAAATGAAATTAAATCAGTAATTCAGCGCAATAATAATGTGGAATTATTTAATAGTTTTCCTGAGGGTGAAATTAATAAAAACCTTCAAGACAAGAAAAACGAAATTGAAGCGGAAATGAAAATTCTAATTGAAAAAACTGATGCGATTAAAGAAGAAACTAAGGCGATTGGAAAGTTAAATATAAATCCTGAATTTAGCAATCTATTAGCTAATCAATTAAAAGAAGGAAGACTAAAAATACAAGATGATGAGTTTAAAAATCTACAATTAGAAAGAGCAAAAGAAATAGTTATAGAAAATAAAATAAAAAATGAAATAGAAAAAGGAAGACTAAATATACAAGATGATAAGAATATAGATGATTTGGATAATATAGATGATTTGGATAATATAGATAATTTGGAAAGTTTATCAAATAAAAGCATAGAAAGTTTATATAGTGATAAATCAGACGAACAGTTAATTACCGATGCACAAAAACTCATTAAAGAAATAAATGAATTATTAGAACAAGATGATACATCACAATCTATAGAGGAGAATTCAGAATCTGACAACAACAATAAAGATTCTATAATTAGTTTCGTAATGGAAGAATTCCAAGATAAAACAACTAATAATTTAACAGAAATGATTAGGTCTTCGTCTTCTGTAATTCAACATATAAAAGAGTTTTTGGAGATAGTAGAAAACAGTAATGCCATATCAATGGTAGGAACATTGGAATTCACTGATAAAATGGCGAAATTAAATACTGTAGCAACCATTTGCAATGAAGGTGTTGATGACAATTTATTTGATAATTTTAAACAAACTTTTAAAACAAAACCATTATACGGACAAGAAACATCAACAGGAGGAAGTTTAAAGAAGAAAAGAAAAACTAAAACTTCAAAAACAGGTTCAAAAAAAAATAAAAAGGCATAGTTTAGTAATAAGTATTTTTATCCAAAAAAATATATTTATTATGTATAACATATAATAAATAATAATGAGTGATATAGGAACAAAAAATAGTGAATTATTAAATAAAATTAAACAAGATATAAATAAAATAAAAGAGAATTATACAAAATTTAAAACAAATGACAATAGACAAACAAAAAGTAAAGTTAACAGTCAAGAAAATCCAGTATATTCTCAAATTATAGAAGATATAGAACAAATTAAAAAAAATTATTTTTCTTTTCTTGAACAACAACGCATATTAAAAGAGGAAGCCGAAAAACGTGAATTAGAAAGACTTGAAAGAGAAAAAAGAGAAAAAGAGGAATTAGAAAGACTTGAAAGAGAACGTATTGAAAGAGAACGCAAATTAAAAGAAAATGCTGATAGACTTGAAAAAGAACAAGTTGGTTTGGCTTTAGTAACAAGTCTTATTATAAACGAAGAAGAAAGAAAAAGAAAAATAAAAGAAGCAGAAGAGGAAGCAGAAGCAGAAGAGGAAGCAGAAGCAGAACGACAAATATTACAAGCAGCAGAAGAAGAACGACAAAGATTACAAGCAGAAGAAGAAAAAGAAGAACAAAAACAAATATTAAAAACAAGATTTGATGAACTAAAGATATTAATAGATAAAAATTTGGATGAAATAGAAAAACTATACATAGAATTAAATGATGACGATAAAGAAAATAAAGATTTTTTTGAAAAACTTTCCTCAACTATAGGCGACTATTATATTCTATTAGATACATTTAAAATACAGATTGACTCTGAATTTTTTAATATAGATTCAATTGAAGTAACGTTACAAAAATTAGAAGGTGTTTTGAAAGATACTGGAGATTTACTTGATGAATTAAAACAAATAATTGAAAATTTGAAAACCAAATATGAAAAAACAAGAATTGCACTTGCTTTATCTTTAAGTATTTCTAATGAAGAAAAAAAGAAAAAAGCAGAAGAAGAAGAAAAAAGTAGAATAGAGAAAAAGGAACAAGAAAAGGCGTTACAAGATAGATTAGCAAGATTAAATAAAGAAGAAGCCGAAAAAGAATTAGAAAAAATAAGAAAAGAAAGAGAACAAACACAAATTGCAATAGCAATTACTAATTCAATTCACTTACAAGAAAAAATAAAAAAATTACAGAATCAATTACAAGAACTATTTAACCAAAGAGAAAAAAAAATAACAGATGTTGAAAATTTTTATACTAATGAAGTAAAAAATCCATTACAACTATTTAAAGAACTCTATGAAAATTTTAAACATTACGTAAGTAATGAAATAAAACAAACAAGTGAAGATATTCTGGATAATGAATTTAAAATACCTGAACCTGAAACACCTACTATACCTACAAACATTGAAAAATTAGATAAAAAAGTTGGCGAATTAATTGAAGAAATTAAAGACATAGACAAAGATAAAAACAAAATGGAAGAAGAAAAAAAAACACTTATTAAATTAATTGATTATTTAAATTTGATAAAAAATGAAAAGCAACAAGAAGAAGAAAAAAGGAAATTGGAAATAGCAAATGATGAGAAAATCAAAAAAGAAAAGGAGCTAACCAATAAATTAATTTCAATCGCTGTAGGGTTATCAACTGCCGAAAACATTAAGATAAAACAAGAAGAAGATGTCAAGAAAAAACTACAAGCAGAAGCCCTGAAAAAACTACAGGAAGAAGAAGATGCAAAGAAAAAACTACAGGAAGAAGAAGATGCCAAGAGAAAACAACAAGAAGAAAAAGAAATTGTTTCAATTGGTATTCCAATAGCTGCTAATCAACAAATAAAGCAGGATACTCTTAAAGTAGACATACCTTTGGGTGATATAAACGATGAACAAATACAAACATCCGTTGCTACTGCCATTGCAATAGCTTTAAGTCAAAAACAATTGAAATTACCATCATCTCAACCTCAAGACCCACCACAACCTGGGCCAGAATCAGAAATTTCAGAAGATGAAAAGAATAAATTAATTGCAGGTGTTACTGCTATACTCAGTTTATTAATAAAATTAAGAGGTAATAAAAAGACAAAAAGAGGATTGCCCACAACTGATGCTATACCAGTTGATGATAAGCCAGGATTATTTGATGATAGTCCAGGATTATTTGATGATAGTAGATTCAAGGCTAAACTGGATTATAAATATGGAATCAAAGACCATTTACATGAGTTATGTAGAAAGGAATTTTTTGATCAATTCAAAGAAACTGGTGACGAGATTAAGAACGGACCTCGTAAAAAACCGATTTATACATCTCATGATGATGATTATTGCTATGGAATGATTGTTAATGAAGAATATAATCCAGAAACAAAACGCTACTTTGAAAAATCAATTGAAAACGTAAAATGTCCTTTTGATAGAAAATATGTTGTAGGAACAGATGTTAAAGATTACAAAATTCAGGAATGTTCTTTAAAAGATACTATTACAGAAAGCAAAAAACAAACACCTGAAACAAATACAGATACCAAATCCTCTTCCAAAGTTGCTGATGCCGAGTTAAGTAAAAATGAAGAAGAAAAACCTAAAAAAAATGTCAAATCACCTAAAAAGGATGCCAAATCACCTAAAAATAATGCAAAATCACCTAAAAAAGATGCCAAATCACCTGAAAAGAACGCAAAATCAGATATTAAAAACGAAAAATCCAAAGATACTAAAAAAGTAACATTTGCTGATGAACAAGTATTAAGTTCAGTTGCTTTGGCAATAGCTGAAAATGTAGATAAAAAATAATTAATATTTATTTATGTCGTAAAAATTACATAAATAAACAAAGACAATAATATAAATGACAAAATACGTTTTAGCAAATGTTGAAATACCTATTAAAATAGACGAAGAAGGAAATATAGAATCATTACATTCTTATGCGCAAATTCATGTTTTAAAACAAATTAACGATCCTGAAGAAATTGTCAAAAATTTACCTTCTGTGCATGAACAAATTAATCAACTTTTTTCTAAAAAAGAAGAGAATGAAGACGAGCAAGAAGAATCAGAAGATGAAATAATAGTATTAAAAAATGAAATTAAAACTGAAAATAAATCATTACAGAATACTTCGTTTAAAAATAGAAAACAATTCAAACATAATATCAGCATGAAACGCCGAAAAAATTAACGCTTTTTCTTTTCTACTTTCTTTTTTGTTTTACGTTGATTACTCTTCTTTACCTTTTTCTTTGTTTTGCGAGGCTTTTTCTTTTTTCCACCTTGTTGTCTTGAATTAGTTGGTGTTGAATTAGAAGAACGTAAAGGAGGAGTAATAGTTTTTCCACGACTTGAAGTGCGTGACCTATTTGCACCTGGTGGTGTTCTACCTCTTGATGATTCCCTGGATTTTTTAGAACCTCTTGAACTTTCTTCATCTGATTCATCAATAAATAAAGCATCAGCAAAGTCACCAAGCGATGAACTTGCAGATATTGGTTTTGGACTGGAACGTTGTATACTGGAAAGAGAATCTACGTTGGACATTGATAGTGTGCTGGGTGTTTCTCTATCTAAGGATTTCAATGAATAAGAAGTATGTATGGGAGTTCCAGTCCTGGGGTCTACTTCAATACTTCCAAGAATAGGCACATCTTCAAAACTTCCAATTCTTTGAGGTGACATTATTAAATCATCATCTGGTGATGATTCGGAAGAATTTGATAAATTAACTCTCTCAGGACTTGTATTTACAGGTCTTGGAGCTAATATTCTGGTTGTTCTTCTTGGAGTGGTTACTTGACTATCAGGGTCACTAATAGGTCTAAATATTGGTGCAGGTGCAGGTGCAGGTGCAAATGATGTTGGTGTTTGTTCACTTATTGTTACTGGAACACCTGCAGGCACTGAAACTACTACTCCTTGTGAAGGTGGTGATGGAAGGTCTAATGATGAAGCATTACTTGAAGCTGCTGATGAAACAGTTGAACGTGATGGAATATTTACAGTTCTCGTAGGGCGAACCGAAGATGCGACTGAACTTGCAGATGATTGGGTTAAAGGAGTAAAATTTCCAGGAAGGCTACTTTCGGGTGTTGATGGCAATTCAGGTAAATCATAATTTCTATCTCTAAATCTATTATAAAAAAAACGACTTATACCTCCGTTTCCTGGTGCTTGATTTACTGCTCTCATGAACATTCTCCTAACAAATTCCTTCATTCTATTTTTATTTTCTTGGGCTGTTAAACCATTGTTGTTAAAATTCATTTCATATCTTCTTCTTAAAAAATTGTGTAAATTGGTGTTTTCTTCAAAATTCATATTTCTTTGAACATTGATATTATCCACTATTTCTTGCATTTGGTCTTTGAAGTTTTGACCACTTGCTATTGATGGAATAGCTGTTCTATTTTGATTCATTGGTCTTTGAACCCCACCTTTTATATTTTTTTTAATATTTTTCATTTGATTGCGGTTTATTATAAAATAACAACATATTATTTTATAATTTAATTCAAATAAGGTCGTTGGTTTTTTTCAACTACTAAAGGTTCGGGTAAAGTTACCTCTAAACCATCTATGAAATTAATACTTCGTGGATCCTTGAATTGAGGAGTTACTGACCCCTTGGGATTTACTAAATTAGTTGTACCTATTCCAAATAACTGGGATTCTACATCTACATAATTTGTGCATAACTCCTCTCTTGCTGTCTTTGCTGGTAAAACCCCCTTGCCTGGGTGATGATTTGTGTTTGCCTTGGCAGGTGCAGAATGTATATATGTTGTATAATTTTTTATATAATCATTCATATTCTGTTCTGCCTTGTAATTTCCAGGAAAATTCTTATTATTTGTTGAAGCCATAATATATTATACTTTTACATATTATTTATCAATAATTATTGCATTATGTCAATATACTCTTTATTCTCTTATAACACTCCTTATTTTCATTAAACTGTTCTGGGTTCTCTAAATATTCAGACAAACAATCATGAAAGTATTTGAAATAATCATACGAAAAACATATTGACATACCTATCTCCAAATCTAAAGATATCATCTTCCCCGCTGCCAATTTATACAACTCCGTAAATAACTCATTCTCTCTTGTTCTCTCATATACATAATCCATCGCTTGTTGCACCGCCTCTTCATCAAACTCTAACTCATCTATCGTCTCCTTTTCAAATATCTCTGAAGACCTATTTTGATAATTATTTGCTCTCTCACTACATACCTCATAATTCATCTGAAATACCTTCCTTAAATTATCTCTATACTCCTCATTTGAATTATATTCAGCTATCTCTATTTGATGATAATACGCCATTATGTTATTCTTGTTCTCAAACTTTTATATCTATAACCTTGCAAACATTTTATCTACTATTGTTGTTTATCATCATAAACAATAATACTATCCACTTATTTCTTTCCCTTCTTCTTCATTGACTTTCCCTTCTTTGTTGACTTCTTCTTCTTCATTGTTCTCTTACCCTTCTTGCGTTTTCCTCCAGTTGGTTTTGGTATCATTTTTGGGTTTCCATCAGCGCCTAAGACAGGGTTTCCCTCATCATCTAATTCTTGTATCATCTCTTGTTCTTGTTCTTCTGCTGATGTTTCTTCTGTATCATCTTTTTCTGCTCCTGGATTTGTTGTTACACAAATTTTAACACTTCCATCGGCCAATTCTTCTTTTGTAGCGGTATAGCCTGTAATTGTTAAAGGCACTGGGTCTCCTCCTTTCATTTTCTTTGGCATAGCTGCTCCTCCTGATAATTTTTTAGGAGCCATACCCCCTTTTTTCATTTTTGGTTGCATATATACTATACGAACAAAAAAGTGCTAAACTATTTATTCTGTTTTTGTAGAAGTTCCTGGAGAACTTGTTAAAGATTCTGGTAATTTTATACTAAGGGGCATATTGTCGGAACTTTCATTTCTTATTTTTGCTACACTTTCTCTAAAATTTGTTAATACCCTATTGGATTTAATGTCTTCTTCTGAATCAGAATTGGAATCAGGAATTGCAAAAGTTCCTTCAAACTTTATAAATTGTTTTTTTTCTTGATCTACTTTGAAATCTTCAATAGGTTCTTCTATTGGGTTTTCTTCATAATCATCATCAAATTCAATAAATATTGCGACGTAACCGTCTTTGAGATTGTTAACATTATTAACATATACACCATCTCTAATAAATAAACCATAGTTTGCTAACACCTCTATTTGTTCTTTAAAATCGTTTTTAGATTTCAATTCATCCTTTATTACAACCTGAATTAATTTTGGTATTTCTAAAAAATTTCCGTCAAAAAATAAATATAAATTATGTAAATTATTCTCTTCCTTTAATTTGTCTATTAGTTCATTATGTGAAATTTCATCAGTTATTTTTTTTTTAAATTCGTTTTCTTGTATAACTTTAAATCCATTATCCTTATGAAATGTATTTAATTTGTCAAGCGTTTCGGTGTTTGGGTCACTTTCTTCAGTTTTAACAACTTCAGTAAGGTCGGGATAAAAAAGTTTAATAATTCCGTCAACATCCTTAGCTACGAACAATCCAGCAAATTCATCAGTTAGATTAATACGTTCTTTAACTGTATTAATCACTTCTTCCTTACCTTTTTTAATATCTGGGTCTGTTCTAAACATTTGTTTGTTTTTCTCATCAATTGAAAGTTTTTCAACTACTTTACTATTGTATTCGTCTAAATATGCTTTTAGATTTTTATTATTTTTATTCTCTCTAAGTAATCCATCAAATACGTATTTAATACCTTCAATTTCACCTTTTGCTTTTTTCCTTTCTCTTAAAGTTTCTGCTGGGTCTTTAGCGTACATTCGTGATTTCTTTGATTGTTTATCAATATTTTTAACATATCCGCTTATGATTGCTAATTTTAACATTACATTAGAGTAATTTTTTACACTATTAAAAGTCTTTCTTTCTTTGTCTTCTAAAGATTTAAATTTTGATATTAATGCCTTTAATTTACCAACAAATAATTCATATTTTCTATATTCGTATCCAGCAAAATCACTATTTGGTAAATCATAACGGGAACCACTTGGTCCTGGCGATACACTTGAAATATCCCCTCCAGAATTTATAAAGTCTCCTAAGCCTCTATTATCTTCATTATTCAAAGAATTTATTGCCTCTAATAATTTATAATTATCAGATTCTTTAACTTCATCATCTACATTTTCGTCTTCTTGTTCCTTTGTTAAAGACGTTCCGCTTAGTATTTGTATAATTATTTCCTGTTTTATCTTATCTAAAATTTCATAACCTTCCTTTGATAGTTCAACTGGTGGAGATTCAGAAAAATCCGGCATAAAACCGTTAACAGTTTCTTGTACACCTTCAATTGCACCAACACCAGGAATAGGTGCACTATTCACATTAGGATCATCACCCAATATTTTTAACACATCTTCCTTGGGTATACTCACATTATAAGAGTTACTGCCAATATTTATAGTTGCCAATAAACCTTCAGTTAAATCAAATTTATTAATTCTTACTTCAGTATTCGTGCTCATATTGATTTGTATAGTATATACAAATAAATAATAAAATACAACCTCAATTTGTTTCATCTAAATTAAAACAAACCACTTGGACGATTGTTTTGCTTCATGAATTCATCAGCAGACATTTCACGTGTTGCTGCTCCTCCACGAATCCATCCGTCTAAAGCTGCCTCTTCTACTGTATTTGATGCATCCTTAACTCTATCTTCCATCTTGTCATCAGTAGGATATAATGAATAATCAGCAAAAGACTTTTCCATAACTGTAGATACACTCTTCTTATCAGTTGCCAATTCACCTTGTTGCAATTGAGATTCCAAACCAGGGTCAACGCTTCCTCTTCCTAAATAAGGTATTGTGCGGAAAGGACGCTCAAACAATTGCAATTTCTCTAAAGCACGGTCTTGTTCTACTTTCAACAATAAGTTTGACTCATTGTCTACTAAATGTCCTTTTAATCCATTTCCATTTGTCAATCCGTTAAATGACAAGGTAGGATGTTGAACTGCAAAATTTACATGGTCATCAGATAAAACCTTACTAAAATGGTCGGTTAACATGTGATTTGCATATTTTATGTTGCTTACATTATCTTGTGTTTGGTCGGTTGAATCAGAACCAATGCGATCTTCGTTATTAAATGTATATAAATTCAAACTAGCCATTGTTATAATATTTATACTATAACAAGAGAATCTATTTTATTTAAATTAAATTATATATCCTAAATTAATAGTTCGTGTGTCTTGATAAATTACGGGCACATGCAAATTCATTCCCCTCTTTACATGATATCATACTACCGTAACAAAATTCAGCAAATCCAGTTTGATCATTAGGTATTATGGTGTTGGGAGTTGAATGAAAAGGTCTAAGTGATTGTTCAAATTCTAAATTACTTCCCATATCATTAAATAATTTGTCTGCTATATCCGGATGATCTGGATTTGCATCACTCACCAATCTCTTGGCTTGTGTTAGTATTTCATCTTGCACAACCTTGTTATTTGCAGGAGGAGCTGGTTTTTTATTAGGGTTATAATCATAATCACTCATCAACACATTTCCAAAAGGATTACTTGAATCAGGTTTATCAAATACATCATTTGGAATGGGCATGTTATTTTCCTTCATATAATCTAATGCTGGACTCTCAAAGTTCTCTCTCAATTCCTTTGTAAGTCTTTTTGTTTCCCTCTTCTCCTTGTCTTTTCCATGAAAGTAGTGCAACACAAAAATAGCAAGGATGGTCACTAAACCAATAATGAAAATACGTAAGCTACCTGAATAAATAAAGGAAAAGATTGTTAGTAACAAAACGGTTCTCGTAATTGCATTTAATTTTTGTTCATAACTCATACTTTCTACTGGGTAAAACTCAAATAGGTATTCATTTTGAAACAAAACGTTAGGATTTTCTGCCCAAAACGACACTTTGGGTTTCTTTTCTACTTTGTTCTCAATATCCATTAAAGTTTCTATGTTTTTTTTTGCTTCTTCAAAATTTTCTTCCTTCTTCTCTTTTAAATCAAATTTAACATTTTCTGATATTAATTCATTCATAATTACTATTTATATATATAGTATAAATATCTTTTTGTTCTATATTAATCAAATACACAACAAATGTCCTAAATACATAAGGTTCTCAATTCTTAAATTTTTTCTTTATACATTTTTCATCTATTGTTAAACTATCACATTTTGTTTCTTGAGGCACAATTTGTAAAATACATTTTGACTTTTCACCATATAATGAATTTACACAACCCGACTCTTTGTTCTTTTTGCGTGTCTTGTTTACTTCTTTAAAACATCTTGCTCTAAAATGCTCATATCTTTCACGCACTTCTTCATAAGAAAGACCTGATTTCTTGTTTAACATTGTATTGATTAATTCATGCAATTCGTACATATATTTAGAAAAGGTTTCTCTATTCTTCATATCCTTCATTGTTAATGGTAATGTCTTAAAATTACTCCTTAAGTTCTCTCTGCATTTACCACAAGGTAATACATCCTTTAAACTAATTACGAATTTCTTATAGTTTTTCTTTTCTTTTTTGGTTGGATTGTTGGGATAATTAAAACTCATTGTATGCAAATAATGCCATAAACTTGGTCCCCAAACTGTTGTTAACATCCCATCTCCACTATTATAATCTGCATACGTAAATACTTTATAATTTTTACTTGTTCTTCTCTTTTTCGTTTTATTATTTTTTACCATATAGTTATATTTACAGCATATTAAAAAGTATTCTAAATATATTTTTTCGGTCAAATATTAAAATTTATATCTCCTCTTAAAATATAATGGTTCAATTAACTGCCGTGTTGAAAAAATACTTGGGTCCTTATTATTATCCTATTTTAATCGTTGTATTGGTCATCATTTTTTTATTAGTAGGCATCTTTGTTTACAATAGACACATGAAATCAGAAGCATTTGACGTTGCTAATGACAACCAAAGAGACAATGAACTCACTATGGTCGTATATTTTTTCCATGCAGACTGGTGCCCTCACTGTAAAAAAGCTTTACCCGAATGGAACGGGTTTTCACAAGCCAATCATGGAAAAGACCTTTACGGCTACAGAGTCAATTGTGTAGACATCAATTGCACAAATGAAGATGACTCTAAAGTAGTAGAATATATTAATAAGTTTAATATTGACTCTTACCCTACAGTTAAAATGATTAAAGATGGAAAAACAATTGATTTTGATTCAAGGATTACAACTACTTCTTTAAACAGCTTTTTAGAGACAATGTTAAGTGAGTAAATATAATAAAATGATTTTATAATTTTATTATATATGAATTTTACCATTTTCTTTGCCCCACTTTACTACTTATTTTTTGTTTTTATAGACACACCAAATTTAAGAAATAACAATTCAACCTTATACATTACCAATAACACTGTTAGTGACGACGATTATGAATTAGATGATTTTAACCTTCAGTGGGTGTACAATCATTAAGTTCTTTAACTTTGTTTACTCCTTGTTCAATAAGTTCTTTTCTTCTTTCTGGGTCATGCACCGACTGAATTGAGTTATCAAGATTAATAACATTTGGATCAAAATAAACTTGACTTTTTAAATTATCATACCTCTTTTGAATGTTAATACTTTTTAACACATTCAAAGATAAA
>MDSV01125109.1_pt1 | contig 12393 bp, 6 predicted proteins | sample 810851 | NCBI WGS metagenome assembly MDSV01 (sample SAMN05326640, study PRJNA326480) | marine metagenome | isolation source: seawater | place: Atlantic Ocean: North East | collected 2012
ACCTCGAGCCAGAAGAAATCGAGAATCATGCCATAAGGGGCTGCGATCTAATCAGCACCAACCTTTCGTTTCTTAAGGCGTTTGAAGGCGCCGTCACCACGAAGAATGTGGATCATGAGCTCGTGGGCTGGCTCCGTAGACGGCGTACCCAACAGGATTCACCGGCCTTTGTCAAACGGGAGGTGGAGACCATTCTCGAAGAAGGTGGAAATCCTGAATATGCCTGGTTGTACCTCGCGAAGGCGACTGTGGGAGACATCGAGGGAAAAACGGATCTTTTAGAAGTTGCGATTGAAGCACTGCTGGAACACATCGCTGTGGAGCCGGACATGCAGAGGTACTCTGCATTGCCAAAGTACATGCACGACAAAGCCATTGTTGATCATACTCCCACAATGCTTGACAGGGTGGTGGTGGGCTGGTACGCAGGTATCGGCGACACCGAGAAACCGACCCTGGAGCGGATTGCGCGACTGCTGCTTCGCCACCTCGCCGATCCGAATCAACGGCATCTAGTTCAGGGGATTCACTTGGGACCCCTTTTGCACCACGCGCGCCAAGCCATGGTGGAGCTTCTCTTGTACGAAGGGGCGGACCTGAATCTCGAATACGAGGGCAGGACGATTGTCGACAAAGGGTTGGACAACCGCCACATTCTGAAGACTGTCTTGGATTACGCCACTTTTTCCGGCATCGACTGCGTTACAGTCAGACACTGGCGCGACGCCATCGCACACAAAAAGTATCGCAAACTTGAGATGCTGCTGGATTACTACGGCGACGGAGTTTGGCTGAATCACAGGAAGCCAGAGGCTACCGAACAGGACTTCAGGGTGATGGAGCTCGCCGAGAAGACGCTTGCTCTTGCAAAACAAGAGTGGGAGATCAGCTCTGACTTTGAGTCTTTGTTTCCCGGCGTTTACCATCAGTACCAGGGGCCAGGGCCACAGTAGCGCTAAATAAAACGAATGCGCAGTTTTCTTATAAAGGGCCGCGATGCCACTGCCCCCCGTCGAGGGAGTCCCGGTGGCGCGAGGGGTGCGCGTCGCGGCCGGCATCTGGCAGCAGGTGGCCAAGCGGCGCGCCGAGCTGCGCCGCGACCAGGGGGAGCTTGAAGCCACCTGGATTCTCGGCGTCGCCTTCTTCTTCGGCCTCGTCTCGCTCTTCAACTCGTGCACCACACTCCACGCGTGCGCCAGCTGCACGGCGACGCTGCGCGGCCTCGGCTGCTCCTACGTGGGCAGCGCCAGCATCTACGGCGACGCCGAGTACAATTCCTCGGCGTCGCTCGGCGAGCTGGCGCGCGGCGCGTGCGCTCCGGGAGAGCGGCAGCAGCTGGACCACGGCTGGCGCGTGTGCCGGCCGCTGCGGTCGTACCCCGACGCCTTGGAGACGGAGGTCTTCGGCGCCAACACCAGCTACCACCAGCAGTATTGTGGTGCCTGGATCGACGCGAAGAGCAGCGTGCGCGAGGAGCCGCTCTACTACAGCACGTACGACGCCAGCGTGGTAGACCACAATCTCCAGGACGCCATCGATGCATCCTTTGCGTTTCCCGTTGGATACGGCGACCTCGGCAAGTTCAACGCCGCCTGTCAAAGAGTCCACGGCAACGTCGCTGCGTTGCGCGCCGCCAGCCGCATCGCCTTTGCCAAGATGCACGACACGGTGCTGCGGCGCAACCGCTCCGTGGAAGGGAGGCTGTACGACCTGGGCGCCCTCGCGGTGCACGGATGCGACACGCCGGTGGGGGTGGGCGTCTCCGTCCATCAGGGCGGCTTCTTCGCCCACCTGCAGGCGGGCACTCTCCCGAGCTCGACGCGCATGCGCTTGTCCTTGGCGGCGATGAACCTCAGGACGCAGGTGCCGGGCGCGCTGCGCGTCCTCGAGCTCGTCGCCGGCGCCGAGCCCACGCACGGCGTCGTCGACGAGCCCCACGCGCTGGCCGTGCTAGGCGGCGCCGCCGATTTCCCACCCGCGATCGCGGAGGCGATGGCTGACGGCAAGCTCCGCACCGAGCCGACGCCCGAGCTCGCTCAGTTCATTGCCGTGGTGGCCAGCGGCAATGTTTCTGAGGTCGACGTCGACGCCTTCCTCGTCGGGCTGCTGGCAGTGTGTGTCCTCGAGATTGACGACTTGATCGATCGTCCTGGGGATCGCGAGGCGCTGCCCAGGTTTACTGCGCTGGGGCGGCGCAAGTACGCCGGTGATGGAGATCCCTTGAACGACGACGACGCCGACAAAGCAATGGTCGGCGCGCCGTTCACGTGGAGCGGACTCAATTTCTTCTCGCCGGGGCGTCACGAACGCGTTTGCGCCGACTTTACCGCGGCCCTCTTTCCAGAAGAGTTGGACGCCATCGCGTACAGAATCGTCGCCCCCGACGGCCTTTCCGAGGGCATAGAAACGCTGTGGTCGCTCCTCAAGGATTCGGCGGCGCACGTCATCGAGAACGACCCCGACATCGCCGCCGTGTTGGGAGACCCGGCCGGCGTCGCCGCCGTGGCAAGAAGAGTCGAGCTCCGCATCCCCGGCGCACCGGTTGAGAGCTCGTTTGCCCAGAGGCGCGCCGACGTCGAGTTGCAGCTTTCCAGTGAGGATGGCGTCGTGTGGATGGCAATGCAGGCGGCAGCGGCAAACTTTCGAAGGCGCGCGCTCGAGCTCTTGAACCCCGACGCAAGCGTCTGCGATTTCGATTTTCTCTACGACGCACTGGTCGTCAACGCGTACATTCTGCCCTCGTTTGCTTGTTCTCATGTGCTGCTTGGGATGCTGCGCCGGCCGTTCGCCGACGACCGCTATGAAGACTTGTCGCTGGCGACGAGGCTGGGCTTTGTCCTCGGCCACGAAATCGGGCACAGCACGATGCTGACGACGAGGGCCTACTCGCGATCTGCCAAGCTCTTCTACGGCTACGAGGCGTCGACGCTGGACGAGGCGATTGCCGATTTGGTCTCCGCCAAGGCCCTGATCTACGCGGAGCTGGCGACGGCCGAGGAGGTGTGCGCGCACGTGAGTCAGGTGTGGTGCGGCGTTCCCACCGTGTGGCGGCCGTCGAATCCGTCGCACCCCCTTGTGAACGAGCGCGGAGATTTACTGTGTTCTAAAATTCTGTAGCAAAGCACGGCGCGCGCGGCCATGTCGCGCCTCGAGCATGTGCTCCAGGTCGGCGTCCAACTAAAGGACGGGACGGCATTGTCGCCACCAGAACCGACGAAAGGCCTCTTCTGGACGAGCAAGAATGAAAAGCTCGCCCGCGAGTATGTCAAGCATTATTGGTGGTACCTTCTCGCGTACGAGTCTGGCGAGACGTTTGAGCAGTCGAAGCAGAGTGACCACATGGCCACCGAATACTTTAAGATGAAACGCGCAATCCAGGAGAAGGGGGAGGTCTTCGTGAATGCATTTCCGACTCGATCTGATGTGCGGACTGTGACCAAGGAGCTCGTGAACGAACGCTGGAGGGTCCCCCCGAAACGGAAGAACCCCAACGAGCTGAAGTTTGTGGCGGACGATCTTTGGGCGGAAATCAAGAAGCACGTTCGCGGAGCGCCGTCCAGGTTTGACGGGGTGTGAGCGAGAACATCGGAAGCGATAGAATTTTAAAAATCCCCCTTCATTCCATCCGCATGCGCTTCTCCCCACCCTCGCCCTCGCCCTCGTTCTCGTCCTCCCCCCCTCCCTCCCCGCCCTCGCCCTCGTTCTCGTTCTGGCCCTCCTCGCCCTCGTCCTCGCTGTTGAGATCCGTGTGGTCGCTGCCCTCTCGTTCCGCAAGATTCACCGCGGCGGCAAGAAAATTCAGCGGGTCGTCCGCCGGCGACGCCTCGGGCTCGGCCTCGGGCTCGGCCTCGCAGGGTGGAAACTTGGCCGGGTGTGCCGCCGCGAGGCCCTCTTCGCGGATGTGGAAGTATCGGCACACTGCAAACGCCGCCGCTTCGGCGCAGAAGTACGAGCCGACCCAGCACTTTGCATCTGTATTCTCAATGTTGGCGTGATAGTCGCGGGTTTCGCCCGTCCTCCGGGCCTCGTGGTGGAACTTGACGTAGCAGTAGCCCGTCTTGTTCTCCCGGCGCCTTGGATGGTATCCAAAGCGCCTTGTTTCCTGCAGGGCGGTCTCTGGCGTCCAGTCGCCAATCGTGCTGTCGGTCTCGCCCGGTCGTGTGGACGCATTGGCGAGCATTTTCAAAGCGCTCTCCACCTCGCACTGCACGTCTCCTAACGTCGAACCCTGCATATCCATCAGAAGCGCGACATTGTGGTGCAGGGCCGGGAGTTGCCCCAAGAGCTCATCCGCCACATTGGAGGAGAGGGCGGCAGAGTGTTGCACCACGCCTGAAGCGGTCTTCAGGTCCAGGCGGGAAATGGGCAGCTGTGCACGGGCAATGACCCGATGGCGAGTGCGTGTCGCATTTGGCGCTTTGCGTTTGCGCGCCGCCGGTGCCGGCCTCGCCAGGGCCGAAGCCGAAGCGGCGACTCGAAAGTTGGGGAGCGGGTTCGGTGCCGCGCGTGCCGGAGGCGGTGGCATGTTCCGCTGCGACGCGTCGAGCGACGTGGGAAAAGCCGTCGGCGTCGCCGTCGCCTCCGATCCGCGAGTCCTCCGCGCCAGGAGCAGGCCGTAGGCTGTGATGAGTCCAGTGTTGCCGATGCGAAGTCGGACTCGCTCCCACACGTCCAGAACGCTCTCGCCGTCGCTGCGGGCGTTGACGATTCGCTGGACGAGGCCAATGACCTGCGGTCGGAGCACGAGCGCCAGAATGTCGAGGATGCCCCTCCCATCGACGCCTTGTTTGATGCGGATGTCGGTACACTGTTTGGCGGCCTCCTCTGCCTTCTTCACCTCCTCGTCGGTGTACTTGCGATCATTGTAGATGGTGCCGTTCGACCCCAACCACCGCGCCACCGTAATGTCGAGGGTGCGCTCAATGCCCAGGGGCAGCATGCTGTCTTCGGCCTTTTCAAAGTGCTCCGCGCCGACGATCCCATAGAATCCCCGGTACATCTCCGCCATCGTGCACTCGCCCGCAACGTAGGACACGAGGACTTCTTGTATACTGTCCGCGTGTATGCCATTCTCCACGTTTAGAAGCTCAGTGGTGAAATGAAAGACTGTTTCGTGGGGGAAGACGGTGTCTAGCTTCTGCTTGCTTGGATGCAGCAGTGGCCTGGCGTTCACTCTGTGTAGCCAATGCGGAGTCGATGCCATTTTTGCGAGCGAGGGGGCGAGTCTTTGCGAATTGTGTCTTCGTGCTGGAACGTCGACTTGGGGATGGGACAACTCATTCTAGGATTTTTTTAATCGGCTACGGCAATCTAATTCAATGCTTCGAGCGGTTCGAGCTCGCAAGGCTCGCCGAGGAACGTTTGAAGCCGGTCGGATTCGGCTTCGGCGGCAGCGGCCGCCTCTGCGGCCGCTGCGGCCTTTTCTTTTCGGATCTGTTTGCGCTGCGCGCTGCGCTTGTCGTGCCGCGCTGGGTTGGGAGGCTGATACTCGAATTTGAGCGGGGAGAACTCGTCGTTGTTTTTGTCGTGGAGGTCGATGTCGGGGCTGAAGCCTTCAATCAGCCACAGCCGCGCTCGCGTCAGCGGCTGGCGGTCGAGCACGTCTTGCTCTTCGCGCAAATACGCGACGTACGACTTGCGCTCGATGGCAATGTGCTTAAAGTTCTTGAAGTTCTCGTAGACGGGCACGTGGAGCATGTACTGGTGCACCTTTTGGGTGCCGGGGTAGTAGTGCGGCTCGAGCCACATTGTGTATTCGACGCCGTCAATGGTGTGGCGCCACTCGAGCTTCGAGCGCTCGATGAGCTTCAACGCATGGCAGCGGCCTGGAGCGCCGTGCTTCAGGCCGCTGCTGGCGATGACAACGTCGCGGCGGATTTTATCGCGAAGCTCTTTGGGGAAGACGACGATGCGCATCGGTCGCGACTTGATCTTTTGGATGTTTTGAGGCATGCTCTTGTGCGTGTGAGGATGCTGCATGGGGATGGGATTCAGATCGACGAGCTGGAGACGAGTTGCATGGAGAAGCGGCAACGCCGCCGGCAGCGGCGGCAAGTTGCGAGGCAGCCGCTTCGGCCTCGGTTTGGGCGGCGGCTTCGCGATGGTTTTGCGCGGCGGCTTCGACTTCGACTTCGGCTTCGACTTCGGCTGCGACTTCTGCTTCTTGGACGGCGGCGCGTCGGCCGGCGCCGCAATTGGGTTGCTGAAGGACACGTGCTTTTTGAAGTTGGCAACTTCGTCGCGCGAGAGCAAGCCTCGGCCGAGCGTTTGCTTCATAGAGACTTGCTTCTGGCGCTTCGGCTTGTTGAGTACGGCGGCTTCGGCGTCTTCGCTTGCTTTGGCGTTGGCAACGGCTTCGTCGTTGTTGAGAGAGTTGAGGATGTCTTCGAACTCGTCGACGCTGAAGTTGAGAGCTTCGTCGCTGTGGTCGACGGGAGTGTCGTACGAGAGCGCATAGTTGGTGGCGAGCGACATTTCTGCGGGCGAGGTCGAAATCTCGCGTGAGAGAGGCGCCGTCGAAATGAGACGCCGCGGAAGCGGTGCAGTCTTGGGCATGGGTCTCGATGGAATGGCGGCGGCGGTGGAAAATTTTTGGGGGGGGTGGTCGGGGGGCGCGAGCCGGCCGGGGGAAAATTGTGCGCGGGGCGCCGCGCGGAGCGCCGCGCGGTCAGCGTCGATTTTTTTGCTTTGCGCATTCATTTTGTCAAATGCTTTGCGCACCGAAAGTTTGTGTTGGGAGATGCAATCTCGCGACATGTCCCGGACACGTCGTGGTGCAACCCAGACTGCGACGGCGTCTCATATGGTGTTTGCGTTCTTATAAAAGGGGCTATGCGCATGCTCACACACTCTCTCAGGCCATCGGCGGGCAGAAGGTATCAATGTAGTCGTAGATGTCGTCGGTATCAAAGTGCTGGTCGATGAATCTGTGGGCACAATCGAGAGGCAGGGCGTTCGCCTTGAGCTTGCGCGAAATCGCCTTCATGTAGTGCTTGCGCGTCAAGTCGTAGTAGGCGTTGCAGCCGATGAACGATGCGAGCATCGCCTGAGTTTCTTTGACGTTGAGACTGTAGATCGAACGCGGCGTGTGTGGCAACGGCGAGTCGACAGGCGCCGTCATGCTGACATCGACAAAGTTGAGGAAGCTGTCGTTCGGTTCGAGGACGCGCGTCACACTCGCCGAGTCGGGCGGCGGCGCGATGGCGTCGATGATGTTTGAAGGCTTCATGTTCGTCGCCTGCATGAAGCGACGGCGGTTGGCGAGGCGAGCGGCGGAAGTGGTCACGCGGCGGCTGCGGTGAATCGGCGAAGTGAGCATTTTTGTTAGAATCGGTTGTGTTCAGAAATTTGGTGTGGAACTGCGGTGCTCAGACTGCGTGGGGATGCTACTACTCATTCTAAACACCCAGCCAGGTGGGATGGAGATTGCAATCTCGCGTCCGAAGAGGGTGCTCCAAAATCCTCCGCGTTCAAGTTACCAAGTATAAGGGCAGAGACGATGCTCTCTCAATAGCTAGACTGAGTTGTCACAGTCTGCCGACCGAGAGAAGCGTCACCACCACGGCCTCCATTGCTCTCGGAGATTGCAATCTCGCGGGCACCAGGATTACTCCATTCCAGACTGAGTTGTGCCAGCACCAGGACGACTCGGATATCTTCACCAGAGAAAAGAATTGACCAGACAACATTGAACAAACATGGAACCCTACATTGCATTTTCAGAGGGCCCCGAGCACCCTTCGCCGATGCGACACACCGCAACGTCGCAGCTTGCGACCCCCGACCCGCTGAGCGACGAGGAAAAGAAGCGACTCGTCGTCTCCTTTTTGCGGACGGGAGGAAACCTCAGCGCCGTGCAGCTTGACGCCATTGCGCTGATGCGCAAGGCGCACGAACAAGGCTTTGCGCACATTGATGGCGACGGAACGGGCGCGGGAAAAGGGCGCACGCTCGTCGGCGCCGTCTTCAACTCGTGGATGCAGGACCTCCCGCACCGCGTCGGCTCTTGGCGTGCCGTCTACTTTTCCACGGCAAAAGTCTTCGATACAGTCGAGCGAGACGTCGCTGCGCTGAAGCTGCCCAACACGGTGGTGCTCGACCTGCGCACCATGCCAAAGGCACACATCCCGACGCATTTGAACGTCATCGTCTTCGTCTCACACCTCATGCTCGCGGGCAAGAATACTGCAACCTACGACCCGACCGTGGGGCCGGAGACGAATGCGGAGTGGGTTCGGCGCTTCATCCGCGGGTGTGCCGGCCAGGTGCCGGTGATCGTCGACGAATCGCACCACATCAAGAATTGCCACGGAAACACCCCCGCGGCGTCGGCGGTGGCCGCGATGCAGCTTCTCACCGATGTGCGCGAGAAGATCCGGCTGGTGTTCGCCTCCGCCACCTTTGCCTCAAAACTCGAAGACTTGCGCATCTATGCGCCCTTTGTCGGGTTTGTCGGCGACGACAACAAGAGCGCATTCTCGGGCTTCGAGAGACTCGTCGGCAAGATTGGCAACAACAAGGACGCGAGCAACCTCGAATTCGTGAGTGCCGAGCTCATCCGCACGGGACGCATGGTTTCGCGGGCTCTCAGCTACGAGGGCGTGGTCTTTTCGGAGGACATTGTGACGATGAGCGACGAGTGGCGCAAGCGCCACGATGCCGCCGCCGAGGTGTTTGAAAACCTGCGCAACCTCAACGTCTTCAAGGGCAAGGAGCGCCTCGGCATGTACTATGCCTCGTCGCTCCGCTTCTTCAAGTCGCACATTCTTAGCGGCAAGGTCGAGCGCACCATCGAGCTCACACGCGCAAAGTTGGCGGAGGGAAGACAGGTGATCATTTCGATGATGGGCACCGGCGAGGCAGCGACGAGCCGGGCCTTGAAGGCAGGACCCCGCCCAACGCACGAAGACGATGGCGACGGCGAGCAGTCAAGCGTCGCCGACGCGGGGATTCGCGACACGCTCAATGCGCTCGCGGATTGCGCCGAAAGATACATCTATGAGGACAACCGCACCACCTTTGTGGCGCGCGAGCACGCCTCCGATCTCGAGCAGCTCTACATCTCGGCGCCCGACCCGGACATCAAGAATTGGGTCGGGTCGTGGGTGGTCGTCGATCGCATGAACGACTCCCATGCGGGCACCGCAACATGCCTCGAAGGCATCGTCGGGAAGGTGGTCGAGGCCAACAGCCGCGAAAAGATTCTGGTGAAGCCCCTTTGTGGATTGGCGCGCAACCAGGGGTTGCCGCAGCGGATGTTTGACAGCAACCAAGGCGTCTGGTTTCACCACCGGGAGCTTCGCGGGATCCACTCCCCGCCGTTCAACGACGCCTTCTTAAACAGCCTCGGGTTTCAGCTCCACGCCATCCGCCGGGAAATCTACTTTCTCCACCTTCCGGATGCGTCACCGCTCGACGAGCTGAAGAATGCGCTCGGTGGCTCCAACCAGGTCGCCGAACTGACCGGGCGCTCCACCTTCATGGAGCGCAACGCGGCAGGTCGTTGGCAAAAGGTTGAGGAGGCCACCAAAGACGTGCAAAAGGAGCGGAAGCGCTTTCAGTCGGGAGAGAAGAAGGTGGCGGTGCTCTCGCTTGCAATGTCCACCGGAACCAGTCTGCACGCCGAGGGGCCGGACGGCAAGAAGCGCTGCCAGATCCTCTTCGAGATGCCGTGGTCGGCGGAAAAGGCGATGCAGCAGATCGGGAGGGCTCACAGATCGGATCAGACTTCGACGCCGGAATACATACTGATGGCGTGCGACCGCGGCCCCGACGCACGGTTTCTGGCAACGGTGGGGTCGCGGCTGCGGGCGCTCGGCGCAATGCAGTCCGGAGACCGCGAGACGCTCATGTCGGAATCGCGGCTGCGGCTTCGTGGTGCCGACGGGCTCGACGCCGAGCACTTTGTGTCCACGCGCGCTCACGACGCAGTGTGCAAGCTCTTCACCACCCGCGCCTACGGCCAGCTCTTTGAAAAGATGGGGCTCCGAGAGACCGATTCTCTCAGCGGCAAGCGCTTCCTCAATCGCGCGCTGGCGCTGCCGTGCACGGAGGCCGACGCCATCTTCGCAGCCTTTGTCGACGGCGTGCATGAGGCAATCGCCGTCGCAGAGCAGCAGGGTGTCATGTCCGAGCCGATTGCAAACATTGTCGTCGACGGCACTCGCAACAAGCTCGTGAAGACGATGTTCTCGCCAAAGCTGAACGCGGAGATTCGCGTCTTCCGTATGGACTACGGCCTCACACTCGAAGCGGCAGTGCTCAAGCGCGAGGAGCTCATCCGAAACGGCAACGCCGAGGCACACGTGTACTTTGCGGAGCATGCGGGTGCGCCCTGCCTCGTGTGGTGGCGCACATTGCGCACCTTTGTCCGATTCATGGCGACGGGCCAGCAGATGTTTGGAAACGTCGACTACCTCCCGGAAGCGCTCACCGTCGACGAGGACTTTGAAAAGAAGTGGAAGGCCGCGTATGACGAGTATGAAGACGGCGAGCCGCGCATCAAGATGAAGCGCGTGCTGATGCTGCCTGCGCTGCGAACGCTCGCTGTCCTCGACACTCCCAAGACGATCCGGCTCGCAAAGCTCGCGTACCCAGACGGCAAGAAGACTGTCGGCGTCGATCTCCTTTCGAACGAGTCGTCGTTCATTTCTGATGCGTGCCTTGCAAAACACGGCTTCGCGACGGCGGAGGAGCACGAGGGCAAGGGGACGTGCGGCGAGGGGGGCGCCGCGGCCTCGGAGGCAACGACGTCGCACTCGGTCACCGTCGCCGGTATGCCGTCGAGAATCATCATCAAAAAGGTGCCAAAGCCGGCGCGTCCGGCGTTCGACCCGATGGCGGAGGTGAAGGCGCGCCGGGAGCGAATGCGGGCGCAGGCAGAGCGCGCCGACGCACGCTTGGCAAACCTCGAGCGTTTGAAGGGGGAGAAGATCGAAGCCCGGAGAGCGGCGAAGCGCAAACGAGAGGAGGCGAAGCAGAGCCGGCAGACGACGCCGCCATCGAGCCCTCCCGCAAAGAGCGGCGATGGGAAGGCTAGCACGTCGTCGTCCGAGCTTGAGGAGGGCGAATTGGAGAGCCCGGGCGGTGCGAGTCCGGTGGCGGCGGCCGGGGCTGCGTCGAGCTCGGCCCTCCCCCCGATGACAGAAGACGAGTCGCCCCAGACCAAGCAGAGGCGCGCGGTGCTGTCTGCGCTCGACCACGAAATCGCGCAGGCGGAAAGCGCGGAGAAACTCATCCAAGACGACTTTGAGCGTGAGGTCGAGCGGCTCCGCCTGGAGATGGAGGCCAAGCGTGCCAAGCACACGGCACAGCGCAACGAGGCGCAAAAGTGCGCGAGCTTCTTTCGCCGACAGCTGGGCGGCGGCAGCTAAGTCCAAGACGCACCAACGGGAAGGGTGGGAGGGAGCGCGGGAGGGGGGAAGAATGATGAATAATCTAAGAATAAATTTAAAGGAGTGAAGGTGGCATGTCGATCCGCAGTGCAAGCCCGCCGGCCGGCGTTGGCGCACGTCGGCCGCCACCGCTCGGCGTGGCGCTTCCGAGTCTGGCACTGCTGGAACGCAGCCACCAACCCGTACACACGTCGCCGAAGGCTGAGAGTCCTCGCGCTGGCCAGCGTCCACTACGATTGGAGCAGTTTTCTCCGTTGGCGGGACGGCCGGAACCCAGGAGTTCCACACTTCCATCCGTTCCCGAGCCGCAGGAAATGGAGGAGGAGCCGCAGGAAATGGAGGAGGAGCCGGAGCCGGAGGAGCCGGAGCCGGAGGAGGAGGAGCCGGAGCCGGAGCCGGAGGAGGAGGAGCCGGAGCCGGAGGAGGAGGTGGGAGACAACGAATGCAGTCTCCGGAAGCTGAAATCGTCTCTGGACAGGCTCAACCGGTCACGCAAAGAGTACAACCGCACAAAAGACAACCTCGAGAAGAAGCTCGGCGAGGTCATCACAAAGTTTTGGAAGAAGAAGATTGTGAGCGAGGACATCCTCAAAAACGGCGTCCCTGAGCCTGCACCGTTTGAGAGACCGGGATTGGAGTATCGAGTGAACAAAATGGACCTCGACGACGTCCAGTACGAGGACCACATCAGACGGCTGGAAGAGCAGGCACAGGCGCGCGCAGACCTGGCGAGGAAGCAGGAGCGAGCACTTCCAGTGTACCGGATGCTTCAAACGCTGCGAGGCCTCGTCGACATTCTCGGTGATACGGCGAGCGTCGAAGAGCTCGAGGCATTGTCAAACTCGCGCGACAACCTTGAGCCGTTGGTCTTCGAAGACTTTGGCATGAAGACTTTGTGGGAATCTATGAAGAAGGGACTCGTAGCGTTTGTCGCCGGATATGAGTCGAGACTGAAGGAAGAGGAATGCTTCAAAAGGCTGCAGACGGACGCCGCCGAGGA
>MDSV01010096.1_pt1 | contig 12392 bp, 15 predicted proteins | sample 810851 | NCBI WGS metagenome assembly MDSV01 (sample SAMN05326640, study PRJNA326480) | marine metagenome | isolation source: seawater | place: Atlantic Ocean: North East | collected 2012
GTGCGGCTGGAATGGCCCCCGAGGGCGTCAAAATCCTCGCGCGATGCTCAAGCATCGCTCTGCGGTATTTTCCTACTCGGAGGGCCATTCCAGCGCGCGTCATATGGGTCCTAATCATCGGTCCTTGGTATTACCTTGAAAACCGGATAGTTCATCGCATGAAACCAGTTACGGATCGACCCGTTTTCCGCTTCGCGCCGAGCTTGAACGGCTACCTGCATCTCGGCCACGCCTTGTCCGCCTTCGAAAACCAGCGGCGAGCAAAGGCTGTGGGCGGCAGGCTGCTGCTCAGGATCGAGGATATCGACCAGACCCGGGCGACGCCGGAGTTCGAGGCGGCGCTGATTACGGATCTCGACTGGCTCGGCATTGGTTTTGAGCCCCCGCTCTTCCGCCAGTCCGAGCATTTCCCTGATTATCAGGCGATGCTCGACCGGCTGATCGTCGCGGGGCTTGCCTATCCGGCCTTCATGACGCGTGGCGAGGTGCGCCGGCTGGTCGAGGCCCATGAGGCCGAAGAGGGCGATTGGCCGCGCGACCCGGATGGCGCGCCGCTCTATCCGGCCGCCGACAGGTTGCGGGGCGAGGAGGAGCGCCAGGCGCTGCTCGCTTCCGGCAAACGCCATGCCTGGCGGCTCGACATGGAAGCGGCCGTCGCCCGCATCGGCGAGCCGTTCTACTGGCGCGAGGAAAGGGACGGCGGGATCGTCGATATTCCGGCCGATCCCGCGGTCTGGGGCGATGTGGTGCTGTCGCGTTCGGATGCGCCGTCGAGCTATCATCTTTCGGTGGTCACCGATGATGCGGCGCAGGGCATCACCCATGTGGTGCGTGGCCTCGATCTCTATCACGCCACCGCGATCCACCGCCTGCTGCAGGAACTTCTGGGGCTTCCCGCGCCGGTCTATCATCACCACCGGCTGATTCTGGGACCCGACGGGCGCAAGCTTTCCAAGTCGAACGGCGATACCGCGCTCCGGCAGTTGCGCGCCGAAGGGCGGTCAGTGGCTGATATCCGTGTCCTTTGCGGGATCTGAATGTTTCGCCCTGCGCGAGCGGTGGCGGCTCCAGGGCGCATGCTTGATCACCTTGTACTTCAGGAGCGCGGCGTTCACCTCCGCGCCTAAAAGCAGGATCACGCCGATCGAATAGAGAAACACCAGCAGGATCATCGGCGTCGCAAGCCCGGCATAGGTGGCGCTGTATTGCGCGAAGGTGCCGAGATAATAGGCGAAGCCGGAGGCGAAGATCGCCCAGAACACCAGCGTCAGGATGATGCCGGGAAGCACATCGACCAGCCGACGGCGGCCGGCCGCCAGAAACAGATGGGCGATGACCAGCCCGAACATCAGCAACAGGAAGGTGCCCACGAGGCGCGCATTGGCCAGCGTCGTCAACCCGTTCTCCAGCCAGGGAAACCAGCGCTCGGCAAAGTGCAGCGCGATCGGCACCACCACGAACATGATGCTGAGGAAGGCAAAGATGATCGAGGCCAGAAGCACGAAGCCGAGGCTCTTGATCCTGAGCCACCACCACGTCCGGGTCTCTTCCACGCGGTAGGCGCGGTTGAGCGAAAGCCTGACGGCCTCCACGCCATTGGAGGCGAAATAGGCGGCGGCCAGCACCGAGACGGTCAGCAGTCCGCCGCGCGGCACGGTCAGCACCTGGCGGATCTGGTTGGAAACCGGTTCGGCGATCTCCTTCGGCCATGCGCCGACGATCGTGTTGATCGCGATGTCGGCAAACTGGTCGGCGCCGAGAAAACCCGCAAGCGTCGTGCCGAAAATCAGGAAGGGAAAAAGCGCAAGCAATGTGGAAAGCGCCACATGGCTCGCCATCGCCCAGCCGTCGTCCTCGCTGAAGTGGTAGAGCGCGTCATAGGCCACCTTGAAGGTCGTGCGGATCGGCTTTCTCATTCTTGCTCCAAAAGGCGTTTCGCGGTCGGCTCGCGATCCTTATATAGGAAAGACAAAGCATTCGTGTACCGGAGTATCTCATTGGCCGAGCAATCCACGATTATCGTCACCGGCTGTTCCAGCGGCATCGGGGCCTATTGCGCCCGGGCGCTGGCGAAGGATGGCTGGCGGGTATTCGCCACGGCGCGCAAGCCGGAGGATATCGCCGCCCTTGAAGCCGACGGCCTCGAGGCGCTCTATCTCGATTACACGGATCAGGCCTCGATCACGGCCCTGGTGGAGGCGGTGGCGGAGCGCACCGGCGGGCGCATCGATGCGCTGTTCAACAATGGCGCCTATGGCCAGCCGGGGGCGGTGGAGGATGTTTCGACAGATGTGCTGCGCGCCCAGTTCGAGGCCAATTTCTTTGGCTGGCACGAGTTGACGCGGCAGGTCCTGCCGTTCATGCGCGCTCGGGGCCATGGCCGCATCGTGCAGTGCTCCTCGATCCTCGGCCTGTTGCCCTACCGCTATCGCGGGCCGTATTCGGCCTCGAAATATGCGCTGGAGGCGATGTCGCTGACGCTGCGCATGGAGTTGGAGGGCACCGGCATTTTCGTGAGCCTGATCGAGCCGGGGCCGATCGCATCGCGCTTCACCGCCAATGCGCTGAAACATATCCACGACAATATCGATCTCGAAGGTTCCCATCACGCCGCCGAATACAAGAAACAGCTTGCCCGCCTTGATGGTTCGGGACCGCCCAACAAAAGCCGGCTGGAACCGGATGCCGTCCATGCCGTTCTGCTTAAAGCGCTGACGGCCAAAAGGCCGCGCCCGCATTATCCGGTCACGACGCCCGCCAGGCAGGGCATGATCCTGAAGCGCATCATGCCCGCCGACTGGTTCTACCGGCTGATGGGACGGTTGAGCTGAGGCAGGAAGATATGGGAAGGATTACCGTAGAACAGGGCGATATCACGGCCTATGACGTCGATGCGATCGTCAACGCGGCCAATGCCTCGCTGCTCGGCGGCGGCGGGGTCGATGGCGCGATCCATCGCGCGGCAGGGCCCGGACTTCTCGATGAATGCCGCATGCTCGGCGGCTGCGCAACCGGCGAAGCCAGGATCACCGGCGGCTACGATTTGAGAGCCCGCTACGTGATCCACACCGTCGGCCCGGTCTGGCGCGGTGGCGGTGATGGCGAGGCCGAAAAGCTGCGGCTCTGCTACCGGAATTCGCTGGAACTTGCGGCGGCGCATGCATGCCGGACGGTCGCCTTTCCGGCGATTTCCACCGGCGTCTACGGTTTTCCGGCCGAGAGCGCCGCGCGCATCGCGGTTGCGAGCGTCGTCAGCGGGCTTCAACGCCTGCCGTCTATCGAGACGGTCTTTCTGGTGGCCTTCAGCGCGGATGCCGCGCGGCTGCTCAGCGATGCGTTGCAGGCGCACTGAGCCGGCCCTTGCAAGCGCCGCTGTTTTGTCGTCTGATGGCGCCGGTTTCCGAAGCATTCCGCTGTCAGCATCGGAATGCGGCAAGACAAAGAGATGGAGTGGGTCAGCGCTTTTGTTGTGACCACGCTCCGGGAGAAAAAATGTCCACGGTATTCGTTTTCGCCACTGTCATCGTGATGCTGCTGGTGGTGTTCTTCCTGGCCCGCGGGCTCATCAACATGATGCTCGGCGGCAGTCCCCAGCATTCCAACAAGATGATGCAGGCCCGCGTCGCGTTCCAGGCGCTTGCCATCATCCTGATCATGATCACGCTGTGGTTGATGCAATCCGGTCATTGATTTCGCCCGGCAGGCCAGAAATACGTTGCATGGCCTTGCCTTTTGCAACCGGTTTCGCTCAATAGCGACGGATTGAAAGAACTGCGACACAATCATGGTCAAACTGAACAAGATCTACACCCGCACCGGCGATGACGGCACCACCGGGCTCGCGGCCGGGCCGCGCCGAAAAAAAGCCGATGTCCTGATGGCGGCGATCGGCGATGTCGACGAGACCAATGCCGCAATCGGTCTCGCGCGGCTGCAGGAGGCAGGCGAATATGACGCGGCGCTCGCCCGCATCCAGAACGATCTGTTCGATCTCGGCGCCGATCTGGCAACGCCGGAGACTGGCGAGGAGCTTGGTTACGAGCCGCTCAGGATCGTCGACGCCCAGGTGGCGTGGCTTGAGGCCGAGATCGACCGTCTGAACGATGCGCTGTCGCCGCTGAACTCGTTCATTCTGCCGGGCGGCAGCGCGCTTGCGGCGCATCTGCACATGGCCCGCACGGTCTGCCGGCGCGCGGAGCGGGCGATGACGCGGCTTGCGGAAAGGGAAGCCGTCTCGCAGCCGGCACTGCAATATATCAATCGCCTCTCCGACCTGCTGTTCGTCGCTGCCCGCCATGCCAATGGCCAGGGAGAGCGCGATGTGCTGTGGGTGCCCGGAAAGAACCGCTGATTGCGCGGCTGAGGTCAAATTGCAGTGAAGTTTTTTTGCGAAAGACGGGAAAACAAACTATCCATGTCGCCGATTGGCAAGCGATCATAGCGCAAAGGCAACATGGTCCTTGGCATGAAGCCGGCGGTGGTTCCGGAGAGAAGATTTAGCGCGTTCGGCCGGTAACGGCCGTGAGTTTGGAGGTTGAACATGAAAATTCTGGTCCCGGTCAAACGGGTGGTCGATTACAACGTCAAGATCCGCGTCAAGCCGGATGGCACCGGCGTCGAGCTTGCCAACGTCAAGATGTCGATGAACCCGTTCGATGAAATCGCGGTCGAAGAGGCGCTCAGGCTGAAGGAAGCCGGCAAGGCCAGCGAAGTGATCGCCGTCTCGATCGGTCCGGCCAAGGCCGAAGAGACGCTGCGCACCGCGCTTGCCATGGGCGCCGACCGCGCCATTCTGATCGCCACCGACGAGACCGTCGAGCCGCTTGCGGTGGCCAAGCTGCTGACGAAGGTTGCCGAGGAAGAAGCGCCGCAGCTCGTCATTCTCGGCAAGCAGGCGATCGATGACGACAGCAACCAGACCGGTCAGATGCTGGCCGCGCTGCTCGGCTGGAGCCAGGCCACCTTTGCCTCCAAGCTGGAACTCGGCGACGGCGAGGCGAAGGTCACCCGCGAAATCGATGGCGGGCTGCAGACGATCTCGGTCAAGCTGCCGGCGATCGTGACCACCGATCTGCGCCTCAACGAGCCGCGCTATGCCTCGCTGCCGAACATCATGAAGGCCAAGAAAAAGCCGCTCGACAAGAAGACGCCCGCCGATTACGGCGTCGATTGCGCCCGCCGGCTGGAAGTGCTGAAGACCGAGGAGCCGCCGACACGCAAGGCCGGGATCAAGGTCGCGAGCGCTGCCGAGCTGGTGGACAAGCTGAAAAACGAAGCCGGCGTATTGTAAGGGGAGCCCGGAACATGACCATACTTCTTCTCGCCGAACATGACGGCAGCTCCGTTTCCGACCAGACCGCGAAGGCCGCGACCGCCGCTGCCGCGATCGGCGGCGATATCCATGTGCTGGTGGCGGGCAAGGGCTGCGCTGCCGCGGCCGAAGATGCGGCGAAGATCGCCGGCGTCTCCAAGGTTCTGATCGTTGAAAGCGATGCGCTGGCCGAGGCTCTCGCCGAGCCGCTGGCGGCCACGATCCTCGATCTTGCTTCCGGCTATGACGTGATCATGGCGGCGGCGACCGCCATCGGCAAGAATGTGATGCCGCGCGTGGCGGCGCTTCTTGACGTGATGCAGGTTTCCGAGATCATCGAGGTCATCGCCCCCGACACGTTCAAGCGCCCGACCTATGCCGGCAACGCCATCGAGACGGTGAAGTCGCATGATGCCAAGAAGGTGATCACGGTGCGCACGGCAAGCTTCTCCGCCGCCGAGATGACGGGTTCAACGCCGGTGGAGACGGTCTCCGCCGCCGCCGATCCGGGGCTTTCGAGCTTCGTTGAAAACGCGATCGCTGCGTCGGAGCGGCCGGAACTGACATCGGCGAAAGTCATCATTTCCGGCGGGCGCGCGCTTGGCTCCTCCGAAAAATTCCAGGAGGTCATCCTGCCGGTGGCGGACAAGCTGGGTGCGGCCGTCGGCGCATCGCGCGCCGCCGTCGACGCCGGCTATGCGCCGAACGACTGGCAGGTCGGCCAGACCGGCAAGGTGGTCGCCCCCGATCTCTACATCGCCTGCGGCATTTCCGGCGCGATCCAGCATCTGGCCGGCATGAAGGATTCGAAGGTGATCGTCGCGATCAACAAGGACGAGGAAGCCCCGATCTTCCAGGTTGCCGATTACGGCATCGTCGGCGATCTGTTCACGGTGCTGCCGGAGCTTGAAAAGGCGCTTTGAGGCGCGATCTTACGGTTTATCCCCGGCCTCACGGCCGGGGATTTCGACGGGGCCCGCCCGTTGTCAAAACGCGGAGGAAATCATGCCCCAGACCAGCCTCACCATCGAAACAAACGGCCAGGGCCTCTACGAGTTTACCGAGGAGGCCGCGCGGTTCGTGCGCAACGAGGCGATGAACGAGGCATTGCTGACGGTGTTCGTGCGCCACACCTCCTGCTCGCTGCTGATCCAGGAAAACGCCGACCCCGACGTCAAACGCGACCTGAGAGCCTATTTCTCGCGGATCGCGCCGCCGGCCAATGACCCTTCGATGCGTTATCTCGTCCATCGGCTGGAAGGCCCGGACGATATGCCGGCACACATCAAATCGGCGCTGACCCAGGTTTCAGTCTCGATCCCGGTTTTCGACGGGCGGCTGGCGCTCGGCACATGGCAGGGCATCTACCTGTTCGAACACCGCGACCGCCCGCACCGCCGCGAACTGGTGCTGCACCTTTCGCCCTGACGTCGGGACGCGCTATCGGGCCTTGCCCGCCAGAACGCTCACCTTGTCGAGCCATTGATCGCGTTGCTTCTGGCTTGCGTTTCGCGCAACGGCAAGGTTGGTCACATGCACGGGCGCAAAGCCGACATAGCCCAGAATCTGTCGTTTGACCTGCTTGACGATGCCGGCGCCGAGGAACAGGCGAAGGTACCAGGACGGCGTATCCGATGTGATGAAGACGCGGGCGCTTTTGTCCTTCAGCAGCTTGTCCGGCAGGCTCGCGCCCTTTTTCGGCGCGAACGCCTTGCCCGGCAGCAGCACACGGTCGAACAGACCTTTCAGCTTCGCGGGCATCCCGCCCCACCACAAGGGATGCGCGACGACGAAATGGTCGGACTGCGCCAGCGCAAGCCAGAAGCGTTCGAGATCCGGTTCCAGCTTCGGGGCGTTTCTGTAGCTCGACTGGCCGAAATCGCTGTTGAACGTCATGCCGGCGAGGTCGAAACGTTCGACATGGTGGCCGGACTGGCGGGCGCTCATCTCGTATCGATCGGCAATCATGCCCGATAGGCTTTGCGTCGCCGGATGGCCGTTGAGGATGACAATGCGTTTATGCGCAGGCGCTGCTGAGTGATTTTTCATGGGGGACTCCTTAAAAATGACCGTGGTCAATTTATATAGGAGCTATCATCATCGCGATTCAATACAAAAAAAGTGACTGCGGTCAATTTATTGACATGACCAGAAAACCACAGAAGCGAAGCCACGAGACCAAAGCGCGCATTCTCGAAGCGGCGCGAGAGCTGACGGAAGGAAAGCCGTTCGATGCGGTTTCGATGGATGCCATTGCCAGGCAGTCGGGCGTCGCGAAGGGCTCTCTTTTCGCGCATTTCACCGACAAGAACGGGCTGTTGTCGCATGTGGTGGCGGAGCGTCTGCAGGCGATTGTTGACGACTGGGAAGTGGAAGGGACCGAGGGCGGATTCCGGCTTGCCGAACTCCTTGATCGGAGCATGGCGCTGGTCGATCTGCTGAGCGCGGATCGCGCGGTTCTGCAGATCTATCTGGATTACTCCGGCGCGACGTCTTCCAACGTCTCGGCGCCGTTTTCGGCCAGTCTCGAGGCGCTGGAAGATCGGCTGTTTTCGTTTCTCTCCCACTGGCGCGAGAATGGCGGCGCCCCGTTCACTCTGAGAACCGATCTGGATGTCGGCGCGCTCGCCGCCGGCGTTTCCGCCTTCGTCACAACGGCGGCCATTTACCGGGCGTGCGAACGCATTGGCTCGCGCGACGATTGTGCTGCGCTTCTCGAAAGCCAGTTCACGGCCTGGCTGGAAGGCCCTGCGGCGTAGGGGCGGGGCTAGCCGCCGACAAGCTCCCCGCCATTGGGGTGGAGCACCTGGCCGCTGATATAGGAGGAATCCTCGCAGGCGAGGAACAGCAGGCTGGGAGCCACCTCGTTGGGTTGGCCCGGGCGCCCGAGTGGTGTGTCCTTGCCGAAGGTCTCGACCTTTTCCTCCGGGAAGGAGGCCGGGATCAGCGGGGTCCAGATCGGGCCGGGGGCCACGCCGTTAACGCGGATGGTTTCCGAAGCGAGATTGCCCGAAAGCGCCCTGATCAGCGACAGCAGCGCGCCCTTGGTCGAGGAATAGTCGATGAGCAGCGGTTGGCCGCGATAGGCGGTGACCGATGTCACCAGAATGATTGAGGCGCCGGATTTCAGATGTGGTCGCGCGGCCTTCAAGAGATGGAATGCGCCGAAGATATTGGTCTTGAAGGTGCGGGTGAGCTGCTCTTCGGAAATATCGGCGATGTCATCCTGGGCGTGCTGCTCGGCGGCGTTGTTGACGACCACGTCGAGCTTGCCGAACCGTTCAATCGTCTTTCCGACAAGCGCCTCCGAGGTCTTCGGGTCGCCGATATCGCCGGCGAAGACGAAGGCCTCGCCGCCTTCCTCCTCCACATGTTTCAACGTGATTTCGGCGTCCTCGGATTCATCCTTGTAATGGATGGCGAGCTTCGCGCCCTCGCGGGCAAACAGGATGGCGGTCGCCCGCCCGATGCCGGAATCGCCGCCGGTGATGATAACGACCTTGTCCTTCAGCCGGTCGGAGCCCGCAAAGCGCGGCATATAGTCGGGCTGCGGGTGCATTTCCTCTTCCGAACCGGGTTGTTTGTTCTGAACCTGTCCTACGGGTGCTTTCGTGCCGGCCATGAGCCTGTCCTTCCGTTTGCAAATCTCGCGCGGCCTCCGCGCCTGTCTTCCTGCTAAAGCGATAAGGCCGGCCTGTTGTTCCAGCCGGGCCGCACATGCGGGGTGGTTACATGTCGCCGAGCGCGCGGCGGCAAATCGGGCAGCACCCGGCCTCTATCCCAGGCGTGCCGTTTTTCAGCATTTTCTGCCGGAATGTGTTAGCCTTAACTCATGAGCCTCATGGGGGAGGGTGCTCCGGACCGAATCCTCTGCGACAGCGCGACTTTCTGAAGACAGAAGATTGGAACTCGAATGAGATACGCCTTTGCCGCAATTGCAATTCTGGCCGCGACGCCCGCCGCCGCCAGCGACCCCGTGCTCGACGAAGCCGTCGAGTTTACAGCGCAGATTTTCCATCTCGATACCGGCGTTCCAGGGCTTGTCATAGCCGCCGTCCGTAATGGCGAGAGTGCTGTGTTCGGTTTCGGGGAGATCGAAAAGGGCAGCGGTCAGGCGCCGGATGGCGACACGCTGATCGGCGTCGGATCGCTGACCAAAAGCTTCACGGGACTTTCGCTTGCGGCGCTCGTCGCGGACGGGACCGTTTCGCTGACTGATCCCGTCGGCCCGCATGCCGGCGTCGTCGATGCGCTTCCCGAAAAGGACGGACGGCAAATTCGGCTGATCGATCTAGCCACGCATGCAAGCGGTCTGCCGCGCGAGCTTGTCGATGTCGAGGGCGTCGAAAAATACAGCGATGCCTCGTTCGCGACCAATCTTTCCGAAAATCCCCTGCTGTTTGCGCCGGGTAGCGGCATTGCCTATTCAAATGTGGGCTTTGACGTGCTCGCAATGACCCTTTCCGACATTGCCGGCGAAGCCTATCCGGATCTGCTCAAAGCCAAGGTCCTCGACCGGATCGGCCTGACCGCGACGAGCTATGATCGTCCCGCGGGCGAGAACTTCATGACCGGCTATGACTGGAACGGCAACGAGATGGATCCCGGCGATCCGATCGAAAACCGGGACGGCGCATCGGGCCTCTACACCACGGCCAATGATATCGTGCAGTATCTGCGATGGAATCTTGATCGCTTCGGGACAGATGACGCGGAAATGCGCGCCATCAGCCACGCCGCGTGGCTGATGCGGGATGGCCTCGACCCGGTTATCGGCATGGATGAATCGGGCCATATGGATGCCATGGGGCTCGGCTGGGTGATCATGATGCCTGAGGGCGACCGCCCGCTGATCATCCAGAAGGCCGGCGGTACCGATGGCGTGTTCAGCTATACCGCGTTTGCGCCGTCGCGCGGCGTCGGCGTTTTCATCGCCATCAATCAGTTCAATTTCTCGGCGGGCATGGAAATGGCGAATATCGTCAATAACCTCATCGGCAGGCTCGCGCCGCGCTGATCGCGGCAAGCCGGCGAGGCCCGTCAGGCTGAAGCCTGGCGGGCCTCGCCTTCTACCGGAAACAGATGCGCCTTGTCCGGGTCGAAGACGAGGGTGATGTCGCTTCCGGTTTCAAGCGGACGATCCTCCGCAAGGGCTGCCACGATGCGCCCGCCGCGGGTAAGCTCGACATTGATCACTGTCTCGGTGCCGAGGCGCTCCACCAGCGTGACCTTGCCGTGCAGCCCACCGGCCGTGCCGCTTTCCACGACATCGAGATACTGCGGACGGAGACCCAGCCGGGCGGTCTTGCGGCCGGCGAAATCGAAGCGGCTCGTCTTCAGCGTGACCGGATCGAGCGCCTCTGATTTGACGGTGATGCCCCGTCCGGTGTTTTCGACGATATCGACATCCATGAAATTCATCGAGGGCGAGCCGATGAAGCCGGCGACGAACAGGTTGGCCGGCTCGTGGTAAAGCTCCATCGGCGTGCCGACCTGCTGCACGATGCCGTCCTTCAGCACCACGATCCGGTCGGCAAGCGTCATCGCCTCGACCTGATCGTGGGTCACGTAGATCATCGTGGCGTCGAGCTGGTTGTGGAGCTTGCCGATCTCCATGCGCATGTCCATCCGGAGCGCCGCGTCGAGATTGGAGAGCGGCTCGTCGAACAGGAAGACCGCCGGATTGCGCACGATGGCGCGGCCGATCGCCACCCGTTGACGCTGGCCGCCGGAAAGCTGTGAGGGGCGGCGGTCGAGCAGGTGCTCCATCTGCAGGATGCGCGCGGCACGGCTCACCGCCTCTTCCTTCTCCTTCTTCGGCACGCCGGCGATCGTCAGCCCGAAGGCCACATTTTCGCGCACCGACATGTGCGGGAAGATCGCATAGGTCTGGAACACCATGGCGATGCCGCGCTCCTTCGGCTGCAGGTCGTTGACCGTTTTGCCGCCGATCTCGAGCGTGCCGTCGGTGATGTCCTCCAGCCCCGCGATCATTCTGAGCAGCGTGGACTTGCCGCAGCCGGAAGGCCCGACGAACACGACGAACTCGCCATCCTTGATATCGAGATCGACGCCCTTGATGACCTCGACCTTGCCGTAGGATTTGCGGACCGATTTGAGCGACAGTTCTGCCATGTGGTTCTCCCTCAGCCCTTCACGCCGGTCGACGCGATCGATGCGATGAATGCGCGCTGCAGCACCAGATAGAAGGCCAGCACCGGCACGGTGATCAGCGACAGATAGGCCATGACCTCGCCCCACGGCACGTTGAGCTGGAAGAAATAGCCGAGCCCGACCATGATCGGCCGGTGGGCCTCGTCCTGCACCACGATCAGCGGCCAGAGATATTGTTCATTGTACATTTTCAAGGCTTTCAGGATTGCGGCGGTGGCGATCACCGGGCCGGAGAGCGGCATCACCACCCGGCGGTAGATCTGCCACCAGCTCGCCCCTTCCGCGCGCGCGGCCTCGATCAGCTCGCGCGGCAGGTCCTTGAAATACTGGACGAACAGGAAGATCGTCAGCGCATCGGCGATCCACGGGATGATCTGGACGCGGTAGGTGTTGAGCCATCCCCACGAAAACCCGTCAAGGCCGATCCAGGGCAGGCGTGAGACGAACAAGAGCAGCGGGATCGCGATGGTCTCGAACGGAATGATCAGCGTGGCAAGCACGATCGACAGCACCACCGCATTGCCGCGCCACCGGACGAAGGTGAACGAGAACGCTCCGAGCGAGCAGAGGAACAGCGAGGCCAGCACCGTGATCGTGGTCACCATCACCGAATTGAACACGAACAGCCCGATCGGCGCGCGGCGGAAGGCGCCGGCATAATTGTCGAGGCTGATATCGCCGACGGGCAGGAAGGCGCGCAGCGAGGATGTATCGTTCAGAAGTTGGTTGTCGGGCTTCAGCGACGACATCACCATGAACAGGAGCGGCAGCAGGAACACCAGCGCCACCAGCACGAGGACGAGATAGCGAACGGCGAGCCTGAGACCGTGATTGTCGTTGGAAATCGCGGCCATGGCTCAGTTCCTTTCCCGCGTGAAATAGCGCTGCGCCAGCGAGATCGCGAGCA
>MDSV01002619.1_pt1 | contig 12391 bp, 18 predicted proteins | sample 810851 | NCBI WGS metagenome assembly MDSV01 (sample SAMN05326640, study PRJNA326480) | marine metagenome | isolation source: seawater | place: Atlantic Ocean: North East | collected 2012
ATCAAAAACACAAATTTTTTGACTGTTAATCTGACACCTCCACCTTCTGGTCTGGACGAATAAAATGTTTGCTGTTAGGATCTACTGCCACATAGCAGTTAATACTTTTACAACAAGTAACCTTGACTGAATTAACTTTCACATATTCTGTGTTGTTGAGTTTGAAAGATTTACCAACAGCAACTTCTTGAAATGTTTTTTGCATCATTATTCTCCGTATGATAGTGTATCTGATATTGACATAACCTTATCTAACATAGCCACACCAAGGATATCAAACTTGATAATACCCAAAGATTCTAGATCTTGCATTTCCATACCAGCTATAGTGGTTTTGTTTTTTGTATCATAGATCATTGGACACATCGTATCTAAGTTGTGACTACTAATTACTACACCGGCAGCATGTTTTGATTGGTTGGATTTAGTCCCCTCTAATCTAATAGCCTGTTCAAATCTTTTGGCAAGGGGTCCTTTTAATTTATTTCCTTGTTTAGACATTGAGCACCATTCTTTGAGTTTATCAGTATTATTTTCTAAAGCCCATCTAATGATAGAAGCTTCCCCATAGTCGTCTTTCATTTCTTGTAACTCATCTGCAATTTTCGCTTCATCAGGTATACATTTTGTTATCTGATTCATTTCGTCAAAACTTATATTGCCATAGACACGCAAGACTTCTTTTAGTGCGCCTCTTCCTTTCATCGTATTAAAAGTGATCATTTGAGAAACTTTATTTTCTCCATATCTTTCTCTGATATATGATATGATATCTTCTCGTTTATTAATCGGAACATCTACATCTATATCTGGCATAGATACTCTACCTTCTGTATTTCTACCAGAGTTATAAAATCTTTCAAAGATTAGGCCATATTTCATTGGATCAATTGAGGTGATTCCAATCAAATAAGATACCAAACAGCCAGCAGCAGAACCTCTTCCTGGCCCCGGCAACCACCCTTGAGATCGCACACGATCGACAATATCGGCAACAATTAAAAAATAGCTAGATAAGTCCGCCCCTTGTAAAACAGACAGCTCTTGCTTGATTCTTTCGGTATATTCATGGTGTTGTTCTTTAGGCACATTATTGGCTATTTTGTCCCTCCAGCCGTTACGACATAACTGCCTTAAATATTCATCGGGATTTTGTTGATTAGGACATTTAAAAGGAGGAAGTAATGGCTTGTTTAATATATCATATTCTTCACACATACTATCTATTAGTTGTGTATTTTCTATTTCTTCTTCTGTATGTATCTCTGCCATTTCTTCCGGAGAAAGAATGTAGTATTTGTCAGACTTAAAAAAGCAACTAAAAGGAACATCTTGTCCATCCAACATCTTTTTATTAATATCTGTTAATGTCGTTTTTATATTGTTGCACAAGAGAATTCTTTGGTCCGTGGCATCTTCTTGCTCAGAATAATGAGCATCAGGAGTACATATAACTTTTGTTTTTGTTATTGCTGCTAAAGCTCTAATTTTTTCGCTTAATTCTTTTTGCTTTGGCATATATTCTTGATCCATTAATTGTGTTTCAAGAAAAAAGTTTTCCTTACCAAAAATGTCCTTCATTTGATCTACAAAGTTTAAGCAGAGTTTTTGATAATCGTCTGGATTGTTTGCGATAAGATCTGGAATATATGAACCCATATGTCCGCAGAAGCTTATTAGATTTTTCCCCTTTACTACTTCTTGTAATTTATCTATAGAAAGTCTTGGTTTACGATAATAATTATTAGGATTATTTGATTCAGAAACTATTCGAATCAAGTTTTTCCAACCTTCAAAGTTCTTAGCCAAAACTAAGAAATGAGTTAGCTTACTATTTTCTGGCGTCTTAATATTAGAATCGTCAAAAGATAAATATAATTCACATCCTAAAATAGGTTTTATATTATTGGACTTAAGAGTTTGATGAATTTGTACAGCACCGGATATCGAGCCATGATCAGTAATTGCACAACTTTTAACACCAATATTTTTACATCTTCTAGCTATCTGTTTAGGCTTAGACAAACCATCTAGCAAAGAATAATGACTATGAACATGTAAAGGTATGTAGTTTTTCATTCAATACTTCCTGGGGCTTTGTAATGACCTACATTATACCCTGGTACTGTGTATTCGTCAACTACATTTTCTAAACCTTTCAATTGTATGTCATGAGCAACTTGTTCACACATGGTCATATTATATCCTGGATTACAAACCTGTCCTTCTCTATATTCTAGTATCGGCAAGATATTGTTATTGTCTTGAAAAGAATTTTTGCCATAATGACATAATTTTCTACATTTCCATGTTTTAGACAGTTTAGGTCTTTTTGTGTTTTTAATATGATAGAATTTTTGCCTTAATAGATCTTCAGTTTTTTGCATGTCTGACTTATGGAAAGTCATGCTAAAAGGACCACCATCATTAATAAAGTATATTGTTATGATACAAGTTTCTATGTGTGGATATAGTTTTTGCACAGCATAGAAATATATCATCAACTGAGGATCTACTTCTAATTTTTCTTGAGTTTTTTCTTCACCAGTAGCCCAGTTTAATCTTCTTCCTGTCTTCCAATCTATAATTTCTAAAGTATTTTCTGCTGGCTGAGTAATTAAGTCAATTGTTCCTTTGATAGACAAATTGCCTTTAAGTTTTTCTCCACTAGGCAATTCATATTCATACTCTGCCCAAGGCTTATCGATAGTTATATCAAATCTTTGTTCAGGATAAAGTATGTTTCTATTCCTTGGGTCAAACATACCATCTGCATACTCTATAGCTTTGTATGTCCATTTTTTACAATCTTTAAAATCTTTATCTGACCAATCATGATGACTAAAACCCGTAGTATAATAGTTATATACTCTTTCTATTATATCGTCTAGGTCATAATTATATACATTAATTTCTCCAAGAATATCGTCTTCAAATGTAGATTCTCCTTTTTGTGAAGTATATTTTACAAAAGCTAGAATCTCTAAGTTTTTATGTACTATAGTTCCTTTGTCTGCTTTTTTATTAGAGGGAGATCTGTAGCCTAGCACATAATCAAAAAGATATTGTTGTTCACACATATTATGTGTGTTATAGCTGGAACTACGAAAGTATGTAATTATTATGATATCACCTCATTTAAGATTGTTTCTATTTCTATCGATTGATTATATATATCTATGTCATTATTATCAACAACATAGTCAAACTTTTCCCAATCATAATTATCTTTATCTAGTGCTGTTTCGCTAATATGGGTAGAGTCACAGGTATTTCTATTAAGTCTAACCACCACGCCGTTATTTTGTTGAATGCAGTCTACTTCATTAGGAAATCTACAATCAGTAATTAAAGACAGTTTGCTTTTATCTCTTTTAATTTTGGCAATAATTGCTGCAGTCCAGACATCGGATTTCATTTTTCTAAACATATCGGTACCAACATACTGCATAACTTCTCTAGCCGTCATAGCACTATTAGTACCCGGCCAAAAACAGTTTACTAATTCATTTTTTGAATTGTCTGAACCATAACACTGGTCATGTGTTAAGCCCAGTATATTCATACATACATCTTTTTTTAATGGATCAGCAAAACTATATACTTTTATAAAAGGATCCATAGTAGAACAAACTTGTTGAATAATATAATCATTAGAATCGTGAATATGAGAAGGATCAAATGAACCACGATAATCTTTATTTCCCAAAAGATCACTAACGTATATTAATCCGTCGTCATTAATTTTTACTTTTTTAGCAACCCTCAGATTGATCATAAAAGTAGAATATATAAAATTAACACAAGTATTCTTTCCCGACTGCTTTCTTCCTGAAAAAGCAATAATATTTTTATTAGACATACTCCAACCTTGGTTTAATAAATTCCTGTATTTGTTCCACTGTCATTGTCGCAATATCCGGATAATCAATCTGGACATCTACAATATTATAAGTCCTTTCGCATTTCTTGTGAACATTCTCTGCCGCCTTCTTGCCAGCATCATCGTTATCCATAATTGTATATATCGTCATAGCTCCTGACGTATCTAAAATCATTTTTTGAATATCTGCTAAAGAAGATCCAAAGATAGCGACAGAATTATGTATTCCTGCTTCTTCTAGTCTCCATACATTTCCGGGGCTTTCTACTAAAATTACAGATCTAGATTGTTTGATATGTTCCTGAGCAAACCAATAATTATAAAGATGATTTTGTGTTTTAAATCCATAATTATGTCTCCATTTACAATAAAGATATAGTGACTCTTGTTTTGGACAGTCTTTTTCTAAATGATAATGATTACACACATCACACTTTTCTGTAGTAGCACGACCAGTACATCCTACCATATATTTCCTGTTATTGTCATATACAGGAACTACTGCCCTACCAGACATTGGCTTGCCACTTTTTGTACAATCTCCAACATCATATTTAGTAAGAATATTTTCGCTAAAACCCCTAGACATAAAATATTTAGAAGGTATATCTAATGAGTTTATAATAGATGCTCTTGATATTCTTTGGGAGTCATCAGGTTTAGTATTGCTTATGTATTTAACGGCGTTGACAAAAAGACTTTTTTCTTTGTCTTTATTGTTAATTTTTATATTGTTTAACTTATCTCCTAAGAATTGTTCAGCAAATGTTATTGTCTCTTTGAAAGTGCATATATTGTCACTATTATTGGGCCAATCAAATCTTTTCTTTGATAGGCATCCTCTAATAAAACCTAATATTGAAGACTTAAACGTTTCTTCACATCCATGTGTTCTACATTTCCAGTTACCTCTATAAGAATCTCCTGTATGATATAAATTAAATGCAGAATCATTATCTCCTCCATGTATTGGACAACTACAAATTACCATTTTATCTGATATTCTATAGTCTTCAACGTCTAATACGTCTAATAGTTCTTCTATATTATCACAAAGCCTGTCTGACATCACCTTTAATTTGGCTTGATCAGGAAAATTCGATTGCTTGGTCTTCGTTATCATTGATTATAAACCCATCGTTATCAGGAGTGTTACCGTTAGTTAATTCTAGTCTTGTTTGACCTTCTGTAATTTTTGCACACCAACCCTTCATGTTGCAGTTGATGTAATCATTGTCATCCAATCCTCCACCATGTCGACTAATAACAGGCAATAATTTTCTATTGCCAGCATTTGGTCCGTCTTCTGCTATTTCTTCATCTGTCTTTCTTTTAAATATTGTAAAGTTACTACAAAGCCATATAATTCTATCGGAACCACTAGCCGTGTCAGTACTTTCTTTGGTTATGCCATCTCTGTTAAGTTGTACAAATGCTACCACAGGGATGCCATATTTGCAAGCAAAATTATGTAAAGAAGTCATCATAAAACCCAGAACCTGATATTCTTTTAGGTCTTGAGACATGCCTTGACTATCCATTAATTTAAGATAGTCATAGAATATAACGCAGTCGTTAGCTGTGCCATCTGATTTTAGTCCTACTTCTTTGACGATCCATCTTCGCATAACAGCCAGTTGTTCTTCAAAAGGTTTTCCAGCAATACTTTTATGGTATAATGGTATGTCTGCAATATTTTTAGCAGAATCTCTGATTTTCTTTTTCATATTAGGAGAATCAGCAAATTTACCAGATTCAATTTTATTAATTTCTACTTCGGTAGACATCGCTAATATTCTATGGATATGATCTTCTTTAGTCATTTCAGTATCCATGTTAAGAACTGGTATTTTCAATTCGTTTGCTATATGAAAACCCATATTATCAGACAAAAGAGTTTTACCAGTTTTTGGTCTTGCGGCAATAACATTTATTGTATTTTTTCTTAATCCTCCACCAATAGACCTATCATATACAGGAAAACCTGTAGAAATACCTATTTGGTCTACAGGATTAGTTTCTAGATAATCTACATAGTCTTCTATAGAAGAACCAACAGTAGTTGGAGCAGTTTCAGAATCTGTTAATTTAGAAGAAAAGTCAAATACAGCATCTTCTGCAATACCTAATATAGCAGCTATAGATTCATTGCCGTTAATGTCTAATATTTTATTTTGTGTGTTTTTTAATTCTGAATGTAAGTCTCTAGCAATTTGTAGTTTTTTAATTTTAGCAGCAAATTTTCTGACATTATCACCATCTACAGGAAAGTCTTTTATTGCTTTTATATGTTGAGATTCTTGTTTAGTATTTAATAGATTTGAAAGACCCAGTTCTTGAGCAACAGAAAATACGGATGCTATATCAATATGGGCGCAAGTTTCCTGTTCAGATATGTGCTTTAAGCATTGGAATAGATATTGGTTGCTGTCTATCGTAAAGGTCTGTTCGTCAACCAAATCTGCGATGTCCAAGAAGGCTTTGTCGCCACCTTGCATTATTGAACTCAAAACTGCTCTTTCGGCAGCAGGATCACACAATATCATCAACCGGCTCCTCTAGCACAATTATTACATTTATATCTATTTACACCATCAACGATTAATTGAGCACTAACCTGTTCTTGTTTGCCACAGACTCTGCATCTTACATCGACCAGCGCTGCTGGTCTGTTGCGAACAATTGGCTGTGATGATTTTAGTTTTTGGTCTATAAGAACATCATTCTTGTGCATGTCTTTTTCTGGCATGTCCAGAAATAGGTTTTCCTCTAAGCCATACGGCTGTCTCTTCCTGACATTAGGGTTATTAGATTTAGGAGCAGTTTTTTTCTTTTGTGGAACTTCCGCAGGTTGTGTGGGAGATGACTGTTCAGGAGCAGAGGTTTCTTCTCCATCCAATGTTTCTATCATTGCATATAATAATTGTTTTAATTTGTCTGTGTCTACATTACCCATTTTTCACCTTATTCCTTTGTATTGAAATAATAATATCTGATAAGTTTTTTAAAGTATTAGCTATATAAGAAAGTCTGTCTATTCTTTGCTTGGCATATCTTTTAATCTTGTTTAAAGAATCTGCTTTAGAATTATGCTTGATTGCCTGTAACGACTTTTCAATATATCCGTATCCTTTGTAGTTGTTTATTTCATCAGCAATGACTTCTTTCATTTTATCATCAGACCAATTGTATCTAGCAATTTCTCTATTAACGGTTCTTTGTATATGAAAAGCAAATTGAGATAAACGATATGCTATTTCTCCACATTGATCCGGAGTAACCTTTTCTAAAACATCTCTAGACATTGTTAAATACTCATTAAGCTCTTGAGAAGGTAGGCCCTCAGCAATATAATTAGGCAGTCCCATACCTTGTTCATATTCGTCTAATATTGTATCCCAATGTTCTAGTTCTTCTTTAGTTGTTTTCATGTTAATAACCTAGTTCGCCATTCTTCTTCTGATTCTGAATAGGGGAGTTCTACATATTCAATGTCGTTTTTTTCACACCACTCTTTTTTTTGCTGATCTCTTTTTCTGTGTTTTAAAAATCCTAAGGTGTTATTGTGATAAAATTGTACAAATTTGTAATGCTGTTCACCATGAACCTCTATACAAGTTTTACTCAATGGGAGATAAAAGTCAAGATACAAAGTTTCATTTTTTCTAATTGGTGCTCCCACTTCTTCTAATATCTGTAATGTAGGGAAACATTCTTTAATTAATTTTCTAGCTTTAAGATGCAAACTTGATTTATTAAGTCTGCTACCTTTTGCTATATGTCCTTTTAGAGACCATTTCTGAATGTTGTCATCCAAATCGCTGATATTCATTGTATTCCCATAGTTGTTTTTACTTCTTTCCAAAGACTATCATAAATTTTAGGATTTTGTGCTATAAAATCTCTAGCTTTTTCTCCACCTTGAAACTTAGGACTGTCTTTAACGGTAGAAAATGTATACCAAGCACCTCCTTTGTCTATCAGCCCCAAATCTGTAGCCAAATTAAAAAGTTCCATTTCCTTGTCTACTCCAACTCCATATCTAATATAGCTAGTAATCTTAGCACCGGGAGGACCTAGAGCAGAACATATGACTTGCCAATCGATCGTTTGTCCAATTTGTGTTTCTTCCTTGCCCACATTCCATGCTTTAAAATATGCAGCTTTTAATTTAATATCTGTTTGGTAAGCAATTGCTTGTCCAGACTTTTCTTTCCATTCGCTACTACCATATCCAGGATTACCCATAAGATGAGTAATTCCTATCACAATATTTTTATTTACAGGGATTACATTGGCTACTTTTCTACAAAACTTTGCCAATAATTTTGCCCCATCTGCTCTTTGCATTTTGCTCATATCTGATGTAATTTCTGATTCTGTACACAACGCAGAATAGGAATCTATAATAACTACTGAGCCAGGAACTTCATTAATAATTCTTTCTCCAATTTGTAGATATTCTTCAGCGTGTAATATTTTTCCTGTTTTAGATCCTATGATATGAAACCTGTCTAAATCTAGTCCTGCTATGCCACTAAGATCTCGTTTTTTCAACCTACCCTCTATATTTAGGTAATACACTTCTCTACCATCAGCAAAATCTCCATGAGCATATTTCTTCTGTTGTGCAATTGCCGCAACAAAAAGAGATGTTGTTGTTTTACCACATTTTGGCTGTCCTGTCAAGATAACAAAACTACCTTCTGGAATGCCTCCATTAAGGGCTATATCTAAAGAAGGACTAATCGGAATATTTACAATTTTTTTATCTACTACAGAATTACCAGATAGTATAATATTATCCCCAAAAGTTTTCTTAATATCAGTTTGTATGCTCATCGTCTATATCCTCTAATTTAGAAAGTATATTATTTTTAGTTTTATTTTTCCTAAAGGTTTTTCCCTGACTTCTTTCAATAGGTTTTGAAAGTTCATTATTCTCTGTTTTTAATTTTTTTTGTTCTAATTCTATTACTGGAGATAACAGAGGAGCCCTCAACGAATATGTATTTCTGGTTTTTGGATTTTTCAATGCTCTAATTATAGCTTTTGCTTTATACTTTTTTAATAGTTTGTGTGCAGCACCAATTTGATTCTTATAGAATTTTTCCCATTCTTTATTTAACCAGAATCTATAATGCAAATCTTTCTTTTCTCTTTTAGCTTTTTTTTCACATATTATTTCTGTGATATATTGAGCATCAGAGACCTCTTTACCATTAGAATATTTTGATATATACACAGCCTCACCTATTGGTTTGGCTTATAAATATACGATTCTGGGTTTCTAATAGATTGACTTTTTGTTGATTCCTCAATTGCTTGAGAAGCTTCTCCGGTCATTACTGTTACCCCAGACTTGCCGCCACCTGTTTGATTGATCATTAGCTTTTTAGCTGCTGATACCTTTTCTGTTTTTGTTTTAACTTCGCCTTTAGAAGAAGTATTCTTTTCTAAAATGCTACCAACCTGTTTAACAGTTAAATTCAATTCTGATGCAATATTTTCTTGTGACATATCTTCATTATTAAGCCATCTAATTGCATAAGATTGTGCTTTAGTTATTCTGCCCATTATATTAATTCCCTTTCAGTATTTAATAGCCACGATTTCACACCAGTTTTCAAAAAACTTATGTAGTAATCAAAAGCCTTTTGGTTTACCATAATAAATTTTGAATCTTGCCTGTAAGCAGAACTGTATGAATCTTTTTCATTTCCTAGTTGATTATTCGGATCTATCGGTCTGCTTGAACTGTCGCATTTTATCATAAGCCTATAAGATCCATTATCACGTACTATCTTTTTAGCAAAAACAGTATCGTTATTTTCTTTTGCTCTTGGGTTATTGTTATCATCTAAAAAGTCTTCTTGTCCTACAGAAGTATAAAATTCATCGCTGCCAATTGTTATTTTATCGTTTTTTGCTGTTGTTATAAAATCATCCATCATTAGTTTCCTTTGCTGCATTAATTAAAGACTGTTGAAAATGTTGTAAAAACTTTTCCATATATTCATTAGCATCTGATGTCACTGGTACAGGCATATGAAAATTTCTTTTATATAGCTTTTTTAAGTTTGTATTTTCTCTTTTTTCATTTTGTTCAAAAATACTACATTCTACAGAAAACACAACTTCATGTGCTGCATCAGTAATTTTTTTAGGAGATGTATCTAATTCGTCATATTGGAAAAATTCAGATCTTTTTTCTGGATCTTCCATAATATCTTTTATTTGCTGCTCTATATTTACGTCCATTTTGTTCTTGGTCCTCTTCTAATTTTTTTGGAGCCATCAGGCATTGGTTTTTGGAATGAAGACTCTTTGTACTCATTATGTTTATGATATAGGTGGGTCTTATGATCATCGCTCATTCTGTCTCTATTCCTGTTTGCCAAATCTCCTAATTTTATTTGGTCGTCAGATTTGATAACACTGCCTGTCATATTTTGTAAATCTGTACTATAAGATCTTTCTATCTTTTTACTATCACACTTAGGACATTTAGATTTACTTACAGAATTATCATAATTGCTATAAGTAGCAAAAATTTCAAATGTGTGACCACATTTAGAACATTGAAAAGTATAAACCGGCATATTAAATAAGATCCCTATTTATTTCTTTAATCCAAGAAGAATTTTGAGTTGTTAAGAATTTTAAATACTTATTGAAAACATAGTAATTTACTTGTACAAAACTATATTTAGATTTACAAGTTCTGTCTACAAAATTACCAGTTGGTTGATTTTTATTTGTAGGATTATATGCTTGTTGTTTAGCATCAACAGCTATATAAAATTTATATGAGTTATTGTCTACACCCAAGTTGCTATTGGAAACTATATGTTTTGGTTTCCTAGATAGAACTGCTTTAGCATACAAAGTATTTGTATTTTCTGATTCTAGTCTAGGCAATTTATCTTCATCGAGATAATCTTCTAAACCAGATATTGTATAATATTTATCCATTTATATAAACTTACTGATATATTTTTCCCATATGTCTTTGGACTCTATATCTATAGTAATCACCTCTTGGTACCAAGGCAAGTATTTTGGAGAAAATTTTGGCTTAATTGGTTGTGAAAGTAGCGTCATATTAGCTTCTTCAGGTGTTTTATTAGCTTTCTTAGTATTACATTTTCTACAAGCAGTTACTATATTTGTCCAACTGGTGCATATCTTATTATCTCTAAATCTAGATTTGGGTATAATATGATCATATGTTAGCTGACTTCTTAACAAATGTTTTCCACAATATTGACAACTGTTATTATCTCTTGTGAATAAGTTTTTACGAGATAGCTTAACATTCATCCTAGAGGATTTAAAATATCTTGTAGCCCTAGCTACAGCAGGAACAGGTATCAGTTTATTGTTTGAGCAGATAATATTATCGTCATATTGTTCTAATATCTGAATACCATAATTAAAATCGTGTAAATATTTAAGTTGCCATACGATGGCTTTTTTCCAATGGATTATGCACATTGGAGTAAAGTCACAGTTAAGTACTAAACATTTTCTATTATGGTTGTTCATCGTTATCTAATCTATGAACTATATCTGCTATAATTGGATTTCTAACAATATCGCTAGTTTCTAACTTGCAGGCGCCTACTCCATTGATATCATGCAAACGATTTATTAATTGCAAAAAACCACCCTGTTGCTGTCTTTGTAAATCAGATTGTGCAACATCACCTGTCAGTACCATTTTACTGTCCATGCCGATACGTGTTAACAGCATTTTTAACTGATCATACGATGCGTTTTGGCATTCATCAGCAACAATAAAGGCGTTGTGAAAACTTCTACCTCTCATTAGTCCCAGAGGTACAACTTCAATTTTTCTACCTACTTTTAATTTTGTATAACTCTGCATCTGTAAGAAGTAATTAATTTCATCAAACAAAGGAAGAAGATAAGGATGCAGTTTTTCTTCTGCAGTACCAGGTAAATAGCCTAATTTTTCTCCTGCTTCAACTACAGGTCTAGTTATAACAATTTTTTCTACTTTAGAATCAATAATATATTCTAAAGCCATACCTATAGCAATATGTGTTTTGCCACTACCTGGAACACCTTGACAAAATGTCACAGTATTTTCTGCTACTGTTCTAATATAGTCTTTTTGATTTATTGTTCTAGGTTTTAGTCTGTTTTTAAAACCAATAACATTTTCATCAGGCGTTAATTTATCAAGAGTTTTTTTGGGTTTTCTTTTTCTCAAAGTTTTTACCTCTATAAGAGTAGAATTAAATTAGACAAGCACCACCGGCGCAACTAATTTCCTCTATTCCTACGGTATTGTCCTCAGTTTCCATGAGCTGCGTATAATCAACCTTAGCAAAACTGTTATATAGATCACAGTATATTTTCCAATTATATACATCTTTCATGCAATATGTCAATCTTTTTAAGTCTTCTTCAAAATATTTTTTAGCGAATCTATGCATTTTTATAGCAAATAATTTTTTGTCGTCCGAGTCCTTGTCAGAT
>MDSV01055918.1_pt1 | contig 12391 bp, 12 predicted proteins | sample 810851 | NCBI WGS metagenome assembly MDSV01 (sample SAMN05326640, study PRJNA326480) | marine metagenome | isolation source: seawater | place: Atlantic Ocean: North East | collected 2012
GGTCGCCCGCCGCTGGCCTCTGCCTCCCCTGCCCGCCGGTGTGTCGCCGGCCCTTCTGAGTCATGCGGTGCTCCCATGGGTCCCGCTGAACCCTTCGGTCGTGGCCCTGGGGCTTCCCGTGGAGCCGGATTTCCCTCATCTGCGCTTCGAGGGGGCTGCTGAAGGGCCAGCGAACTGTGTTTCCACCGGTCACGCCATGAGCGCTGATCGGGTGCAGCGGCTCTGGAGGCAGGGGAAGCGGCTGGGGCGCCGGTTGCGCCGTCCTCTGGTGCTGGCGGAATGCGTGCCGGGAGGCACCACCACGGCTCAGGCGGTGCTGACTGCCCTTGGGTTTCCGGTGAACGGACTGATCAGCGGCAGTGCGCGGCAACCGCCCCATGCCCTCAAGCGCCGGCTCGTCGCTGCCGGACTGGATCAGGCCGGCCTCGGGCCGGATCCGGCCGCGGAAGCCGTCGTCGCGGCGGTCGGTGATCCCTTCCAGGCGCTCACAGCTGGTCTGCTGGTGGGGGCGGCCGATGGCTCCCAGCCGCTTCTTCTGGCCGGCGGCAGCCAGATGGTGGCGGTGCTGGCGCTGGCCATGGCGGCGTCATCGGAGGATGGCCGTCAGCGACTGTCTGAGCGGGTGATGCTCGGCACCACGGCCTGGCTGGCAGAGGAACAGTCCCCGGGCGAAGACCGCCCGCCTCTCGATCGTCTGATCGATGCCCTGGCGGCACGGTTCCGGGTCGGCACGGTGGCCCTCTCCAGCGGTGTCCGCTTCCACAACAGCTGTCATCAGCAGTTGAGGGATTACGAGCACGGCTACGTCAAGGAGGGAGTCGGTGCGGGTGGTCTGCTGCTGCTGGCTCAGTTGCAGGGCATCAGCCCTGCGGATCTTCAGGGCAGCTGCGACCGGGCGATGCAAGCGCTGCTGGAGCCACCCGTAACGTCAGGGCCATGACACCTCACTTCACCGGCTCCACTGGTCTCAGCCGGCGGCGTCTGCTGCAGCTGTTCGGTGGTGCCGGTCTGGCGGCCCTGGCCGGTTGCGGGTCAACCTCTGCGGCACCGAGGTTGCTGGCCGCCAAGGACGGGATTCCACGACCGTGGCGCGAGGCCCTGCCATCGCCATGGCGGTTTCTCCCCACCTCCAGCATGGATCTCTGGGCCGATGCGGAGCTGGAGCAGCCGGATCTGCTGGCGCTCAGTGATGGCTGGCTGGACGGGATTCCAGCTGATCAGCTGCAGGCTCTCGGAGCGCCTCCGCTTCAGGGGAGGCTCGATGCCAAGGCCCGTGCGTTTCTGGCGTCCCTGCCGACCCAACGGGCCGCTCAGGTTCTGCCGGCGGGAGTCAGTCCCTGGGTGATTATCGCGCGTCGCCGAGAACCCTGGCTGGGGGCTGCCCGCCGCAGCTGGGATGTGCTGCTCGATCCGGCTCTCCAACAGCGCATCGTCTTGCCCGCCAGTCCCCGCTGGGTGATGAACCTCGCCGATCAGCTCGATGGGGGTGATCCACTGCCGCGTCTGAGGCGGCAGCTGCTGACCCTGGATGACCGCCAGGCACTCAACTGGTTGCTCAAGGGGGAGGCACGGCTGGTGGTGCTGCCTCTGCAGCGCTGCATGCCTCTACTGAAACGGGATCCACGGCTTACGGCCGTGTTGCCACAGTCCGGAGCTCCCCTGCACTGGACACTGCTGGTTCGTCCTGCCCAGACCAGGGAGCCGTTGCCGCGCGCCTGGGTTGAGCAGGCCTGGTCCGAGCCGATGGCGAGCAGCCTGCTGCGTCAAGGCTGGCAGCCGCCGCTGAGCCGACGGGAGCTCGAGCCGGCAGGACAGTCGATTCCAAGCCGCTGGAGACAGCTGGTGCTCCCGGATCCGGAGATCTGGTCCCGCTGCTGGTCTCTGCCGCCAGTCCCCGGGTCTGAGCGGAACCAATTGGTTCAGCGCTGGACGCAATCAGCCCCATAGGCGCCGCCGGGGAGAGGCCTTCAGGCGCCGGTGCGTGTCCTCCAGCAGATCCGGAATCGGCAGTTGATGGGGACAGCGCGGCAGACAGTCACCGCAGCGCTCGCAGGCGGAGGCATCCAGTAATTCCCACCAGTGCCCGGCGCGGGCGATCAGGTTGTAACGCTCCTGACAGAAGCCGCTCAGGTCATGGCCGACCGCCAGGTTGCGCAATCGCAGCAGATCCGGAATCGGCACCTGCTGGGGGCAGGGCAGACAGGCGCGGCACTGGCCGCAGTGGTCGGCGCCGAGCCGCCGGAGTCTCTGGCTCTGCAGGCGCTCCAGCGCTGCCTTCTCGCTTGAGTCCAAGGGGCCGTCGGCCGCGGCGAGGGTGGCCGCCAGCTCCAGATCCCTTGCCGCTTCCGCTCCGATCGTGAGCGTTGAAACACCGGTCGCGAGCAGGAACCGGTAGGCCAGCGTCAGCGGTGGAATGGGCCGGCAGTCGTCGATCAGGGTCGGGCTCGGGGCCTGAAGCCTCCCCCCCTTGTCAGCCGGTGAGATCGCCATCACGCCGAGGCCGTGGTCGAGAGCCCACCGGGCCAAGGGGATCCGCGTTGGGTCGAGCAGGTGCAGATGCAGGCTGCAGAAGCGGAAACGTCCGGATTCGAGCGCGGCTTGGATCAGCGTCGTGTCGCCGTGGCTGCTGAAGCCGACCTGGCGTGCGAGGCCACGGTCCATGGCCCAGTCGAGCAGGGCATTGCCGTCCCCCTGGAGAGCCCACTCGAGATGCTCGGGACGGTTGATTCCATGCACCGCGAGGTTGTCGAGCTGGGGACGGTCGAGGCGCCGGAGCATCGCCTCCAGCTGCTGCTGCCCCTCCTGGAAGCTCAGGCCCGGCAGAAGTTTGCTGGTGATCACCCAGCCGCCTTCGGGCACGGTTCCGCTCCGCTTCATGGCTTCCCCCAGGAACCGTTCAGCGGGTCCGTAGGCCGGAGCGGTCTCCAGGTGATTGATTCCGGCTCTGACGGCTGCTTTCAGCACGGTCTCCATCTGTTCGATGGAGCCCAGAGCCCGCATCGTTCCGAGGGTGAACAGGCTGATGGCGCGACCGTCCCCGAAGCGCCGTCTCATTCCTCGGATGGTTCGTCCTGCTCCCCCCGCTTTCTCAGATGGCGCACCAGAGCTGCCGGGCTGAGATCGTCCACGAACCGGTTGAAGGCACTCTGATCCTCGGCATCCGCCTCGGCGTCGACGGCGATCGATGCTTCCGCCACCACCTCCTCCAGCATCCAGATGCTGCTGCCCGTGCGGACGGCCAGGGCAATCGCATCACTTGGACGCGCATCCACTTGAAGTGGGTCGTCAGGGTCGTCGTCCAGCGTCTCCTCCTGACTGGGATCCTGGTCGGAGCGCAGTTTCAGCACGGCGTGGAAGGTGCTGTCCTCAATGGCATGGACGATCACACGTTCCAGCTCGAGGCCGCCCGCCGTCAGCAGTGATGCCATCAGGTCGTGGCTGAGGGGTCGCGGGGGCGCATCCCCCTGCAGACCCGCCATGATGTTGTGAGCCTGGGTCTGATCAATCCAGATCGGCACCTGACGGCGACCGCTCGGATCGCGAAGAAGCACGATCGGCGTCCGACTGGACGCATCCAGGGCGATACCGGCGACGCTCATCTCCACCATGGCGAAGTCCCCGGCTTGACCGATTATGGCCAAGCGATCCTGTTGGGCGAGCAGCAATGTTCACGGGGCTTGTTCAGGCGGTGGGTCGGATCCAGCGGCGTTCCGCTGCGGTGCTGATCGAGGGGTGCAGCGGGTTCGGTCCGCTGGAGATCGGCGACAGCGTGGCGGTTGACGGGGTCTGTCTCACCGTGGCGGAGCTCTCCGGTGATGGTTTCCGTGCTGATGTCAGCGAAGAGACACTGAGCCGCACCACTCTCGGAGCCAAGGCGGATCGGGGGGGAGCCGTGAATCTCGAGCCGGCGCTGCGCCTGACTGACCGTCTCGGGGGGCACATGGTCAGTGGTCATGTCGATGCCATCGGCACGGTGGCGTCCGTGGAGGCCTTGCCACAATCGTGGGAACTGGCCTTGCGCTGGCAGGATCCTCGCTTCGGACGCTATGTGTGCGAGAAGGCCAGCATCGCTGTGGATGGCATCAGTCTCACCGTGGCGGACTGCTCGGAGGATGGGGTGAACTTCACCCTGGCGGTGATTCCCCACACCTGGGGGGCCACGACACTGCGTCAGCTCGCGGTCGGAGACAGGGTGAACCTGGAGGCTGATCTGCTGGCGCGTTACGCCGAAAGGCTTCTGGCGGCCGGGCCGATGGTTGCAGAGAACAGAACCCGTTCGTCAGAGCCAGAGCTCGGTCGCTCCTGGCTTGACGATCACGGCTGGACCTGATCCGAGCTGTCCTGCTCGAGGTCAGCACCGTTCTGTTCAAGAGGCAGCAGCCAGATGGCACCGGAATCACGGTGCAACTCGATCTTGAATTCCTGGCCGGGTTCAAGCCCGAGACGCCGGGTGTAGGCGTGGCCGATCAGCAGATTGCCGTTGCCGTGAACTCGTGTGCGGAACTCGGCCTGGCGGCCTCGTGCTCCACCGGAATGACCGGAGCTCTTCGGCAGAGTCCAGCCCTGTTCTTCGGCTTTCGCTTCCACCAGTGCACGGCAGAAACTTTTCTGAAGAACACGTCCACTGGGACCGACGTAGCCGCATCCCAGCGCGATCTCTTTCTCTGGCCTATCGCTCAGAGATCTGGCCTTGTCGAGCAGTTCTTTGCCGACCAGCATTTGAAGCACTGATTCAATTGAATTCTGACGGTGCTTCTCAGCGCTGGCAAGGCATCAGAGCAGATACAGGATCACAAACAGAATCACCCAGATCCCGTCCACGAAGTGCCAGTACAGCTCAGCAGCCTCCAGGGGGAAATGATTTTCCGGGCTGATTCGTCCACCGTTCGCACGTGCTTGCCACCACACGATCAGAGTCATCAGCGCTCCAAGAGTCACGTGCAGGCCGTGAAATCCTGTTGCTGCAAAGAAGGTACTCGCGTAGAGGTTGTCGGTGAGGCCGAACGGAAGGGTGAAGTATTCCACCATCTGACTCACCAGGAAGGCCAAGCCCAGCCCGGCGGTGACCAGCAGCCAGCTTCGACAACGGGCCATGGCATTCAGGCGCAGGGCATGCCCGGCTTTGTGGAACGTGGCACTGCTGACGAGCAGCAGAACCGTGTTGAGGATCGGCAGTGGGAGCTCCAGCTCGTAGATCGCTCCGCTCGGCAGGGGATTCACGGCCTTGAACGTGAGATAGGCCGCGAAGAACCCGGCGAAGGTCATGCCATCCGCCACCAGAAAGGTCGCCAGGCCGAACATCCGGTGGTCCGCATGCTCCTCATGGCCGTGGTCCGCCTGCTCGAGGCTGCTGTTTTCACTGGGGAGGGTGGTGGTCATTTGCCGCTGCTCCAGAGGTCACGGCCGGTTGTGGCGGCCAGGTCAAGTTGCTCGGCGGGGACTCCGTAGCCGTACGGCTCCTCCACCAGTGGTGCTTCCCCGATCCAGTTCTCGACCGGTGGCGGGGAACTGGTGAGCCACTCTGGGGTGAGAGCGTTCCAGGGGTTGTCTCCAGCAACGGGACCGGCGATGGCGCTGCGGATCACATTCCAGAGGAAAGGAAGGGTGCTGATGGCCATCAACAGCGCTCCCACCGAGCTGATCTGGTTGATCAGGGTGAATTGCGGGTCATATTCGGCGACACGACGCGGCATGCCGTTGAGTCCGAGCCAGTGCTGCGGTCCGAAGCAGAGATTGAAGCCGATGAAGGTCAGTGCGCAGTGCAGGCGCCCAAGATCTTCATTGAGCAGGCGTCCGGTGAATTTCGGATACCAGTGGTAAACGGAGGCAAAAATCACGAACACCGACCCACCGAAGACGATGTAGTGGAAGTGAGCAACCACGAAGTAGGTGTCGTGCACGTGGATGTCGAAGGGAACCTGGGCGAGGGCGACTCCGGTGATTCCGCCCAGCACGAAGTTCACGATGAAGCCGCAGGAGAAGAGCATGGCGCTGTTGAGATTGATCCTTCCCCCCCACAACGTTGCCAGCCAGTTGAAGAATTTGATGCCAGTGGGAACGGCGATGAAGGCGGTGGCGATTGTGAAAAAGAGGCGCATCCACGGTGGCGTGCCGCTCGTGAACATGTGGTGGGCCCAGACGACCAGCCCGAGGATCACAATCGCCATGATTGAGTACACCATCGTGACGTAGCCAAACAGAGGCTTTCTGGCGTGAACCGGCAGGATCTCACTTACGAGGCCGAAAGCCGGCAGGACCATGATGTAAACGGCGGGATGTGAATAGAACCAGAACAGATGCTGATAAACCACAACATTCCCCCCCAGCGTTGGATTGAAGAATCCCGTATGAGCAACGATGTCGAAGCTCAGGAGCACCAGAGTTCCAGCCAGCACAGGCGTTGAGAGGACGACCAGGATGCTGGTTCCAAGCATCGCCCAGCAGTACATCGGTAGCTGCATCAGTTTCAGGCCCGGTCGCCTCAGCTTCAGAATCGTGGCGATGAAGTTGATTCCTCCGAAGATTGAGCTGCCTCCCAGAAGCAGAACGCTGAGGATCCAGATGATCTGGCCTGTTGCCGGAGTTGTGATGCTCAGCGGGGGGTAGGCGGTCCAGCCCGACTGGGCTGCTCCGGTGAGGAAGTAACTGGTGATCAGCAACAGTCCGGCTGGAGGGATGAGCCAGAAGGCCACAGCATTCAGCCGAGGGAAGGCCATGTCACGGGCCCCCACATAGAAGGGAATCAGGTAGTTACCGAAGGCACCGTTCACCACGGGAACGATCCATAGAAAGATCATCACCGTCCCGTGCAAGGTCAGCACTTGGTTGTAGACATCCCGTGCCATGAAGTCGGAGACAGGGCTGGCCAGCTCGGTTCGGATGGCACCAGCGAGGGCTCCACCGACCAGATAGAAGAGGAATCCGCACACCAGATACTGCAGGCCGATCACCTTGTGGTCGACGCTGAAGCTCAGGTAGCGGAGCCAGCCGGTTGGCTGCAGCCGTGGGGGTGAGACGAGGGTGTCCGAAGGGGTTGCAACAGTCATGTCAAGCGTTGGCAACGGGGGTGGTGACGTCGGTCTCGGGTTTGGCATTGCTGCTGAACCACTCGTCCCAGGCATCGGCTTCTTCAACGACCACGGTGGAACGCATCCCTCCGTGGTACGGGCCGCACAGTTCTGCGCAGACGATCGGATAGCGGCCGGGGCGTGTTGCCGTGAAACTGAGCTGAGTCGGCTGGCCCGGGATCACGTCCTGCTTGAGGCGGAACTCCGGAACCCAGAAGGCGTGGATGACATCCTTGGCTTCCATCCGCAGCGTTACCGGGCGACCCGCAGGCACGTGAAGTTCCCCGGAGATGATGTCTCCCTGCGGGTAGTGGAAGAGAAAGGCGAACTGCATCGCCGTCACGTCGATGGGAAGCGCGGCTGGTGCCGTCGCCGCGTCTTCGATGGAGCCGGAACTGATTCCACCCCAGATGCGCTCCTCGCCGGCTGCGGCACCGGATGTGGCCATGTGGTCGTGGGCGAGCGGGACCATGCCGCCCATCCGGTCGTAGATGTCGTAGCTGTACAGGCCGACGAAGAGAACGACGATGGCAGGAACTGCAGTCCAGAAGATTTCCAGCGGCAGGTTTCCTTCCATGGCAATGCCATCCCCCAGTTGTCCAGGGCGACGCCTGAAGCGAATCAGACTGAACACCAGAAGTCCGACGATCCCGATAAACAGGATGGCTCCAATCGTGAATAAAACCTGAAAAAGTTCGTCGTAGATCGGAGCGTTTGCGCTCGCATCAACGGGCAGGAGATTGAAGCTCTGTCCGATCCATAGCCCTGTGAGGACAAGGATCATGCCGATCACAAGAGTGACGATGGCGGAAGGGATCTGCACCCACGTAGACCCTGACTCCATTCAGCGTATGGAGGTGGACCGGTATCTCCATGGATGGATTGTTAAGCGTGGGTGAAAATTGTTCAATGGCACACGTGAACGAAAGGTTTAGGTCATTTCGTGTCAGCAAAAGTGGATCGATGAAGAGCTGCGATGTTGTAGTCGTCCACAAGACGTGACGCCCTTCAGCAGATCGCTACGGTCCGTATGTGTCCTCGGTGATTGTTTCGGATGGAGGTTCATCGGTGACTCTTTCCTGCATGTCTCCGATCCGTCGGCGTCTCGGATTTCTGGCGGCTCATCTCGTTGTCGCCCTTGTCGCTCTCGTCGTCATCGGTGGAGCAACGCGGGTGATGGAGGCAGGGCTGGCCTGTCCGGACTGGCCTCTGTGCTTCGGCACGCTCCTCCCCGGGCGCCAGATGAATCTCCAGGTTTTTTTGGAATGGTTCCATCGCCTTGACGCCTTCGTTGTCGGCGTCGCCCTGCTTGTGATGGCAGTCGTCGCCTTCCTGAGGAGGCGTCTTCTCCCGGGATGGCTCCCATCATTGGCGATGGTCCTGGTGCTCCTGGTGGCGCTCCAGGGTGGGCTCGGCGCGCTCACCGTGCTGGACCTGCTTCCGTCCGGCATCGTCACGGCTCACCTGGCGATGGCCCTCACCCTGGTGGCTTTGCTGAGCGGTCTCACCCAGAGACTTCTCCATCCAGGTGGCGAGGCTGCTCCCGTCTGGTGGACTCCGCTGGCTGGACTGGCCCTGCTGGCAGTGGTGGCGCAATCCCTGCTGGGGGCTCTGATGGCCACCTCCTGGGCCGCTCAGCGTTGCCTGGCCGCAGGGGACGGCTGTCGCTGGCTGATCCTCCACCGCAATGCCGCCGTACCCGCTGCCGGACTGGTGCTGTTGTTCGTGTTCTCAGCGCTTCTGGCCGGTGGCTGGAGCCGCCGGCAATGGCCCTACCTGATTCCTGTAGCGATTCTTGTCACCTGTCAGGTGGGTCTTGGAGTCGGGACGCTGCGGCTGGGCCTGTCCCAGCCGTTGGTCACCGTGGCCCATCAGCTTGTGGCTGCCCTGCTGGTGGCAGTGCTCGCCTCGCTTCTGGTGCGTCGTCCTGACGTGCCGTTCTCCCCCATGCCCGTCGTCCTCGACGAGTCCTCTCTGGAGCCCTGTCATGGCTAGTTCAATGACCGCATCGACTCCCACTCGTGAGGAGGTGGTTCCGTCCAGAAAACGGATCAAGCTTCCGCCCTGGTTGGAGGTGGCCAAGCCCCGCCTGATTCCTCTGCTCCTCGCCACCACCCTCGGGGGGATGGCGCTCACCGAGGGCTGGCCGCTCTCCTCCCCCCGTCTCGTCTGCACCCTGGGAGGGGGCGCGCTGGCCGCCGCCGCCGCCGGCGTTCTCAACTGCCTCTGGGAGCAGGATCTGGATGGACGCATGAAGCGCACCAGCGGCCGGGCCTTGCCGTCGGGGAGGCTTTCGCCCACCAGCGCCTTCATCGGTGCCATCTCCTGCACCCTGGCGGCGGCGATGCTGCTGGTGAGCGGCGTCAACTGTCTGGCAGCCGGGCTGAGCCTGCTCGGTCTCTGCAGTTATGTGCTCCTGTACACCGCTCTGCTCAAGCCCCGCACGACGCAGAACATCGTGATCGGCGGCGTCGCTGGAGCCATCCCGCCTCTGGTGGGTGCGGCCGCGGCCACCGGCCACATCGGTCTGGGGGGCTGGTGGCTGTTCGCTCTGGTCATGGTCTGGACCCCTGCCCATTTCTGGGCTCTCGCTCTGCTGCTGAGAGAGGACTACAGAGCTGTCGGCATCCCCATGCTGCCTGTGGTGAAAGGTCCGGTGGTGACGGCTCGTGCCATTCGTCGTTACGGCTGGGCGACCGTGGTCCTCAGCAGCGCGGGGGCTCTGGTGCTGCCGACCGGTGGGATCTTCTACGGCCTGATGCTGCTGCCCTTCAACGGTCGACTGCTGCAGATGGTGCGGCGTCTGGCCCAGGACCCCGACAGCCTCTCCGGCGCCAAGGGGCTGTTCCGTTGGTCGATCCTCTATCTGTTCGGAATCTGTCTGCTGCTTGTTCTCAGCCGCACCGGTCTCGCCTCGGGATTCGATCAGCAGGTCCGGGCTCTGCTGCTGCAGATCCAGGCCATCTGAGCTCTCCCTAGATTTGGCTCAGGGGTTGTGTCCAGTGCTCAGGTGGTGGAATGGCATTTATTGAACTGCGACAGCTTCACAAGGCCTACGGACTTGTTCAGGCCCTCCGGGATTTCTCTCTGTCGGTGCCAGAAGCCTGCCTGTTCGGTCTGCTCGGACCCAACGGAGCCGGCAAGACCACGGCGATGCGGATTCTGGCCACCCTGCTGGGGCCCGATCGGGGGTCGGTGCAGGTGGCCGGTGTTGATGCCCTAGAGGATCCCCGGGCGGTCCGTCGTCTGCTCGGTTATGTGGCCCAGGAGGTGGCGATCGACAAGATCCTCACGGGCCGGGAACTGCTCCAGCTTCAGGGAGACCTGTATCACCTGGGTCGTTCGGATCGCAACCAGCGGATCGACGACCTGATCGACCGTCTGGCCATGGCGGAGTGGATTGATCGCCGATGCGGCACGTACTCCGGAGGGATGCGGCGGCGGCTCGATCTCGCCGCCGGTCTGCTGCATCGTCCGAGGCTGCTGGTGCTCGATGAGCCGACCGTCGGTCTCGACATCGAGAGCCGTTCAGCAATCTGGGAGCTGCTGCGCCAGCTGGTTGAGGCTGGAACCAGCGTGCTTCTGAGCAGCCACTATCTGGAGGAGGTGGAAGCTCTGGCGGATCGAATGGCCATCATCGATGCCGGAACGGTTATCGCCGAAGGCGTGCCGGAGGAGCTGAAGCGGCGCCTGGGAGGGGACCGCCTGACGCTGAGGGTTCGCGAGTTCAGCGATCCGCAGGAGGCTGACCGGGTGCGTGCCTTGCTGGAGCCCCTGGAGGGCGTGCGACAGGTGGTGGTGAATCGAGCACAGGGCTTCTCCCTGAATCTCGTGATCGAGGGCGAGCCGGTGGTGGAGCGTCTCCGGGATCGACTGGCTGGAGCGGGAGTTCCGGTGTTCGCGCTGGCCCAGAGCCGCCCCAGCCTGGATGACGTCTACCTTCAGGCAACAGGACGCACCCTGATGGATGCCGAGCTGGCCGTGGCCGGTCAGCGCGATGTCAAGCAGGAACGTCGAAAGTCCATGTGATGCGCTGATCGATGACCTCTCCCAGCCTGTCCGTCAACAGCACCGCACCGGAACGGGGAGCGGTCTCCGAGCTTGTTCAGGAGACCTCTGCCCTCACGAAACGGCTGTTTCTTCAAATGGCGCGGCGCCCATCGACCCTGGTGGCAGGCGTGCTGCAGCCACTGATCTGGCTGATTCTGTTCGGAGCCCTTTTCGCTAACGCACCCGACGGGCTGCTGCCCGGGGGCATGAGTTACGGCCGCTTTCTCGGAGCGGGAGTGATTGTGTTCACAGCGTTCAGCGGTGCCCTGAATGCCGGCTTGCCGGTGATGTTCGACCGTGAATTCGGCTTTCTTAATCGTCTGCTCGTCGCTCCCCTGCGCAGTCGCAGTTCGATCGTGCTGGCCTCCGTGCTGTACATCACAGTGCTGAGCCTGCTTCAGAGCCTGGCGATCATGATCACCGCCGCCCTGCTGGGGTACGGCTGGCCCGGTGGCGTTGGTCTGCTCTTGGTGGTTGCCACCCTGCTGCTGCTGGTGTTCGCGGTCACCGCCCTCAGTCTCGGGATGGCCTTTGCGCTGCCGGGTCACATCGAGCTGATCGCCGTGATCTTCGTGGCGAATCTTCCGCTGCTCTTCGCCAGCACGGCTCTGGCTCCGTTGTCCTTCATGCCGGCCTGGCTGGGCTGGCTTGCGGCCCTGAATCCCCTTACCTTCGCGATTGAGCCCATCCGTGCCGCATACAGCGGTTCGCTCGATCTCTCGGCTGTCCTCCTCGAGGCGCCCTACGGCGATGTCACCGGCTTCGCCTGTCTTCTCGTTCTGCTGGTGCTCACCGTCGGACTGTTCCTGCTGATCCGTCCACTGCTCAACCGCAAGCTCTCCTGAATCCGTGCCTTCTTCACCGTTCCAGCAGCCTTCAGCCCGTCAGCACGCCCTCTCCAGGCAGATGCTTGAAGCCGAAGAGCGGGGTGATGCCCGCCGTCTCTCTTTGCTGCAGGGGCAGTGGGTGCACCGCTTCGGCGTCGCGACACTGCCGGTCTCCACAGCAGCAGCGCCGGTTTCGGAGAGTCCGATGGCTTCCCTCACGCCGTTGAGCAGTGAACCGGATGGTTCCGTCGTTGCTGAGTCCTCCGCAGCGGCCGGCTTCCTGGAGATCACGGGCGGCACGAACGAGGAGCAGCCTGTTGTCGAGAAGCCTTCTGTCGTCGAGGAACAGCCGTTCGTCGCTGAACAGCCCGCCGAGCCCCAGGGGCCTGTTCCGGCACCGCCTCTCAGCACACCACGCTCCCTGCGCCGCTGGCTGCCCGGTGCTGA
>MDSV01193210.1_pt1 | contig 12391 bp, 11 predicted proteins | sample 810851 | NCBI WGS metagenome assembly MDSV01 (sample SAMN05326640, study PRJNA326480) | marine metagenome | isolation source: seawater | place: Atlantic Ocean: North East | collected 2012
TAAAAAAGAACTTTTTGGATAAATCTGTCGTTATTGAGTCCTCTGGATATTCATCTATTTTTCATAGGGTTATAAAAAATATTTTCGTTTCGACATATTTAATTTTTAACTCTTGGTTTTTTTCAAGAGTAATGCTTTCTAAACCAAAGTTGAATGATCCGATTATTTATGTGGATAATTTTATTTTTAAGGATAGCTTTGATTCGAAAGGTGCTTTCTTTGACAGATATTATTCTGGATACGAAAAATTTTTGTCTAGAAATGAAAATTCACGCGTTTGGTTTTGTCCAACATTGATAGATTTCAAGTTTCCTAACCATTTTTTTAAAATATGGAAAAACTATAAACTATCAAATTATAATTTTTTATTTGAGGAATCATGGTTAAGTCTGAGGGACTCGGTAACCTCTTTATATCTCTCTTTGTTTACTTATAGGGCTGTCAAGAAGATTCCAAAATATAAATCACTTAATATATCTCCTATAGTGCGTAATGAGTTGCTAAATGAGATTGCTTCTCCCGGTCTTGTGAAGGCAATGAATAAATACTTTTTTATAAGTAATTTAAATAAAGAAGGAGTTAAAATATTAAAGATAATTAATTGGCATGAAAACCAAAATATTGATAGAGCGCTAAATATGGGATTCCATGAATTTTATCCAGATGTAGATTCCCTAGGGTATCAAGGTTATACATTTTCTTCTTATGAAGCTCATAAAAATCCTCTTCCTTTTGAGGTGAGCAAAAATACGATTCCTAAAAAGATATCTGTCATTTCCGAATATGCCAGACAAGAGAAACTAAAATATTGTAAATCATTAGAGGTAAATATTGCACCAGCATTGAGATTTTCATATATTCATGATGTAAAGCTTTCTAATGATTCCGGTGAAAAGATTCTACTTGCTGCACTACCAATACAACTAGATCAGTGTAATCAGATAATAAATTTTCTTCTGAGTCTTGATAAAAAAGTTATTCAATCTTATAAAGTACTTGTAAAGATACATCCAAGTTTTGTAACTGGTGATTTTATCAATAAAGTTCCTGGAGCTTGTGATGAGATGTTTAGCTTATGTGAAGAGAAAATCTCCGATATTATCGATAGAGTAAGCTTTGTTCTCTCTTCTGCTTCTTCAGTCTGCTCTGAAGCCGTATCACTCGGTATTCCCGTTGCAATCATAGCAAATAAATATGGAATTACTCAGAATCCAATTCCTGAATCATTTCATAATAAATTATGGAGAATTGTATATGACAAGGAAGATCTTAATAAATTTTTAATCAATTCAAAAAAATCAATATCAATAAATCCTGAACAACTCTTCCATAAACCCAATAAAAAAGAGGTTAGAGAATTCTTTTGTGCACCAGGATTAATATGAAATTAATTTATGATTTAAATCTCTTATTACTATAAAATTTGGTATCGAACCATTTCATTTAATTAATATTATGGATATAAAATTACTAGACTGCACTCTCAGGGATGGAGGTTATTATAATAACTGGGAGTTTTCTCGTGATCTAATAAAAGAATATTTAGTTGCAATGCATGCTGCAAAAATTGATGTTGTTGAGATTGGATTTAGGACATTCAGCACTAATATACAGAGAGGTCCTTGTGCGTATAGTACTGATTCGTTTATTCGTGACTTAGATATTCCTGAGGCAATTCAGATCGGTGTGATGGTTAATGCATCTGATCTGATAGGTCACAATTTAGGCCCACAAGGTTCTATTAAATTATTATTTACAGACCAAAATGAATCTCCAGTTAAATTGGTCAGATTGGCATGCCATTTTCATGAGTACGAAGAGGTGCTTCCAGTTTGTGATTGGTTGAAGCAGAAAGGGTACACCATTGGTTTAAACCTTATGCAGGTTGATAAATGTTCATTCGAAGATTTAGAAAATGCCGCTAAAATAATTAATAAACATTCAGTAGATATTCTTTACTTTGCAGATAGTTTTGGGAGTTTAGATAACGAGCAAACTATTAATATAATAAATTCATTAAAAAAAAGCTGGAAAAAACCTCTTGGAATCCATACGCATGACAATATGGGGAGAGCGCTTTCAAACACACTATCAGCTTTATCTAATGGCACTACATATATCGACTCAACAGTAACTGGCATGGGGAGAGGTCCTGGGAATGTTCAAACAGAGTATGTTTTAATAGAATTGAATAAATTAGACGAACGCAAATATAACTTAATACCAATACTAAGATTAATTAATGAATATTTTTTACCATTACAATCAAAGTATGGTTGGGGGAAAAATCCCTATTACTATTTAGCCGGACAAGAGGGTATTCATCCAACTTATATTCAGGAGATGATAAATGACAAGAAGTACGGCGAGTCTGAAATACTACAGACTATTGATCATCTTAAAAAAATTGGAGGAAGAAAATTTAGTAATGATGCACTTAATATTGGGTTGACCGCAAATAATCACGAGCCACTTGGAACATGGAATCCACTAAATTTAATTGAGGGAAAGGATCTGATGGTAATTGGGTCTGGGCCAGGATCGAAAAATTTTTCAGAAGTTGTTGAGAAATATATCAATGATAATAAAGTTTTTGTGATAGCTCTCAATAAAGAAAAGTCTATTGATGATAAGTTAATTGATTTGAGAATCGCATGCCATCCATTTAACCTAATGATTAAGCCAGAGGATTATTTAGATTATGATCAGCCACTAGTAGTTCCGGAAAAAAGATTAAGCTCAAATATAAGAATGGCACTAAATAATAAAGAGATCTTTAACTATGGAATGCAAATCAAACCAGGCTATTTTGAATTTTTTGAAACTGGAGCTATAACACCATCACCGATAGTACTTGCATATACTATTGCCATAGCATCATCAGGTAAAGCAAATAGAATTATGCTTGTGGGTTTTGATGGATATGAGGACAGTGATATTAGGGCCAGAGATATCAATGAGATATTTGATTTGTATAAAAAAACAAATGGCTCATGCAAAATTGAAGCCTCAACACCTTCCAAATATAACATTCCTTATGTTCCGATAGAGGGAATTGAATAATGAGTAATAAATATTGCATTATTATCCCTGCCAGATATGAATCATCAAGATTACCTGGCAAACCATTAATTGATCTTAATGGTTTGCCTATGATTGTAAGGACATTCAAGCAATGTGTGAAGGTATGCAATCAAGAAATAATTTATGTAGCTACCGATGACAAGAGGATAAAAGAAGTCTGTCTGAATTATGGTATTCAGGTTCTAATGACTTCATCTGATCATTTAACAGGAACTGACAGGATAGCTGAGTGCGCATCAATATTAGAGTATGATAATTACATCAATGTTCAAGGTGATGAGCCGGTTTTTAATCCAATAGACCTGAAAATGCTTATCAGTAGAATTGATGATTATCCCAATAAAATACTAAATGGTTATTGTTCAATTGACTGTGAAAATGATTTTAGGAATTACTCTGTACCTAAAGTCGTTATCAATTCAGAAAAAAAATTATTATATATGTCAAGAGCAAGTATCCCTGGTTCTAAAGATAATTTATCCAATAAAGCTTGGAGGCAAGTTTGTTTGTATTCGTTTCCAAAAGAGTCGCTAGATATTTTTAAAAAAAATAAAACAAAAACACCATTAGAAAGTATAGAGGATATTGAGATACTCAGATTTTTGGAACTTGGATATGAGGTAATTATGCTGGAAATGTCAAGTAATTCCATTCCAATTGACCATGAGGAAGATATTTCAAAAGTTATGATTGCTATAAAGGAAAGAAACCTTTGATTTCATCAGATCTAGATGCATATAAGACGTTAATTTTTGATTGCGACGGAGTCATCTTGAATTCAAATGAAATTAAAACAGAAGCTTTTTATGATTCTGTATTAACTTATGGCAAAGAAAGTGCTGAAAAATTTAAAGAATATCACGAAAATAATGGAGGTATATCAAGATATAGAAAATTCCAATATTTCTTTGAAAATATTTTAAATAAACCAATGAATAGTAATGATTTAGAAAGGTTACTTGGAGTATACTCTAACCTGGTATTAAAAAAACTATCGCACTGCCAAATCAATCCTTATCTAAACGAACTAAAAGATTTTACAAGAAATGCGAAATGGGGAGTTGTTTCTGGGGGTGACCAGAGAGAACTAAGAGCGATATTTTCCAAAAGAAAGATATCAGGTAACTTTGAGTTAGGTATATTCGGAAGCCCGGAAACAAAAGAGGAAATTTTTGATAAAATGCTAAGAAATAAGCTTATTGATTTTCCGGCAATTTTTTTTGGTGATAGTCAGTATGATTTTGAGGTTGCAGAATCAATTTCTATAGATTTTTTATTTATAAGTTGCTGGACAGAATTTTCAAATTGGCAGGATTATCAAAAAATAAAACAATTTGACTATGTTAATAACTTTAACGAGCTAATTAAAAAAAAATAACTATGCTATTAAGCAAATACTGCAATAAAAAGATTTTAATAACAGGTCATACAGGATTTAAAGGGAGTTGGCTTGCACTTTGGCTGACTAATCTTGGAGCTAAAGTATATGGCTTGTCGAATGATGTACCAACTATTCCATCGAATTTTGAGGTATTAAATATAGAAAATAATATTACTGATATTAGATCTAATATTCTTGATACAGAAAAAACTATCGAGATTGTGAATGAAATTAAACCTGATTATATTTTTCATTTGGCTGCCCAACCCCTAGTTAGGCCATCATATGACGATCCGATTAAAACGTTAAAGACAAATTCGATAGGTACAGCGAATATACTTGAGTCTTTAAGATTATGTAATAACCCGGTAACAGCTGTATTTATAACAAGTGATAAAGCTTATGATAATCTTGAGTTAAATAGAGGTTATATAGAAAACGATATATTAGGAGGAAAGGATCCTTATAGCGCATCAAAAGGTATGGCTGAATTAGCTCTCAAGACATACTATCATTCGTTTTTCAAAGAAGAAAATTCAAAAATAAAATTAGCTGTAACTAGAGCAGGAAATGTAATTGGTGGAGGAGACTGGGCTATTGATAGGATAGTTCCTGATTGCGTTAAAGCTTGGGCTGAAAATAAAGCGGTAAATATTAGAAACCCTGATGCGACTAGACCATGGCAGCATGTGCTGGAGCCTCTGGGTGGATATCTTCTGCTAGGTATCCTCTTGACTGGATCAAAAAAACTCAATGGAGAAGCATTCAATTTTGGACCAAAGAAAGATAATGATTTTTCTGTTAGAGAATTAATTGTAGGTATGCAGAAACATTGGTCAAATGTTGAATGGAGGGATTTATCCCAGAATCAGAATAATGTTTATGAGGCAAATTTATTGAGATTAAACTGCCAAAAAGCATATAAGATGCTTAATTGGCAACCTATATTGAATTTTGAGGAAACAATTAAAATGACAGCCGAATGGTATAAGGCTTATTATTCATCCGAAAATATGTTCGAACTAACTAAATCTCAAATAAATAGATATTCAAAATTATTAAATGAGAGAGGTATCATTTGAGTGATATTGATATAAAAGGTGTGCAACTTTCATCCCTAAAAAATATTAAAGTTGAAGGTGGAAACGTAATGCATGCTTTAAAAAAAAGTGATTCATCATTTCAAGGTTTTGGAGAAGCATATTTTTCTTGTATTCATTCTAATGCGATAAAGGCATGGAAAAAACATAAAAAAATGACCCTAAATTTAATTGTTCCAGTAGGCATTATTAAATTTGTGATACATGATGAAACATTTGTTAATCAGAAAAAATTCAATACTATTATGCTTTCAGCGGATAATTATTATCGTTTAACTATTAATCCGGGTTTATGGGTGGGCTTTATGGGGATGAGCGAAAAAACATCTATCCTATTAAATATTGCAAATATTGAGCATGATCCAGATGAAGTTGAAAAAGCACCTAAATCAAAATTTAAATATGACTGGAAAGGAAAACAATGAAGGCATTAATACTCGCAGGAGGTTTTGGAACAAGAATAAGTGAAGAAACGGAGATCAAACCCAAGCCAATGATAGAGATAGGTGAAAAACCAATACTTTGGCATATAATGAAACTATACTCTGCTTTTGGGGTTAATGAATTTGTAATTCTATTGGGTTACAAAGGCTATATAATCAAAGAATATTTCTCCAATTACTTTCTACATCAGAGTAATGTCACGATCGATCTCTTTTCGAATTCAGTCGAGGTTCACAATAATAAAAGTGAATCATGGAAAGTTACTCTTCTTGATACTGGTCAAAATACTATGACTGGCGGAAGAATAAAAAGAGCGTCAGAGTTTGTAAATGGCGAGCGTTTTCTTTTGACTTATGGGGATGGGTTGTCAGATATTAATATTTCTGAATTAATTGCATTTCATGAAAAGCAAAAAAAGTTAATTACATTATCTGCTGTCCAGCCTGCTGGTAGATATGGCTCCCTAAAAATAAATGAAGATGATCAAGTCTTAAGCTTCCATGAAAAACCTGAGGGAGATGGATCATGGATAAATGGTGGATTTTTTGTATGTGAACCAGAGGTGCTAGATGAGATAGGTGGTGATACAACCGTTTTCGAACAAGAACCCCTTATGAATCTTGCGAATAATGGTAATCTAATCGCAAAAAAACATGATGGTTTTTGGGGTTGTATGGATACATTGAGAGATAAGATTGCACTAAATGATTTATGGGATTCTAAAAATGCCCCATGGAAGGTTTGGTAAAGAAAAATGATTTTTTTGATAGGCGGTTCTGGCTTCTTGGGGAGAAGAATATCAAAATCTTTATCAAATAATTATGATATTGGAATCACAACCTCAAAATCATTAAAAAATTCAAAAAGTACCTTCAAAACATATAGCCTGGATCTAAAAAAAAATTTTCACAAACTAGATTTGAAATTTTTCAAGCGCGCGAATGTAGTTGTGAATTTAGCATCTCTTAATTCATCAGATGCATCAAAAGAACCAGAACTTGCAAAAAAAATAAAAGTTGAAGGAACAAAATATCTTTTAAATGAGTTATCTCGCTTTTCTATAAAAAAATATATCAATATATCAACTTGCCATGTTTATGGGAAAAATTTGAGCGGGACAATTACAGAGGAATCTAAAATTAATCCAAGTGATATTTATTCAGAAGTTCATTCTAAGGCAGATGAAATAATTTCTTTGTACGAAGGTGATATTCCTGAAGTATACTCATTAAGACTAACTAATGGTGTTGGCTCACCATTAAATAAATACTCAAATTGTTGGTCATTACTTGTTAATGATCTTTGTAAACAGGCTGTGATATCAAGAAAAATAGTATTAAAAGCGCCTCGCTTTACAAAAAGAGACTTTATACCAATTGATTTTATAGTAAATTCAATCTCATATTTCTTAGATAAAGATACTTCAAGACTAGATTCAAAATTTTGTAATATTTCAAGCGGAAAACTTACAACGATCTCATCTATTGCAAATCTCATTCGCGATAGATTTAAGATATTATTTAATGATGATTTAGAGGTTATTTACTTGAATAAAAGTTTACAAAAAGAGTCAGAAAGATACATTTTTTCAAACAAAATAATTTTTAATTTAGGGCTTAAGCAGCATTTATCATTATCGGATGAAATTGATACTCTTCTATTGAATTGTTCTAATTGGTTTAAAAATGGTCAATAAAAGAATTTCAATAATTATTCCAACATTTAATCGAATTGATCTATTAAAGAGGGCTATCAAATCAATTCAAAGCCAGACATATACGAATTGGGAAATAATAATTATTGACAACTTTTCTAAAGATGGAACGGAACAATACATCAATGATATTACTTCAAATGAAATAAAATTTTTAAGGTGCCATAATAATGGCAATATTGCTTTTTCCAGAAATAAAGGAGTGGAGATTTCCAGTGGATCGTATCTAGCTTTTTTGGACTCTGATGATTGGTGGCATAAAAATAAATTAGAAAAATCTGTAATTGAAATAGACAAGTATAATTATGATGTTACCTACCATGACTGCTATATAGAAGGTAAAAATATATCAAAAATTACACGTGGCCGATCACTGAAGGCTGATTCTTACTCGGATCTTCTATTAAATGGAAATACTATTGTAACTTCAAGTGTATTATTGAAAAAAAGCGTATTTACTGAAGTTGGAGGCTTTTCTGAGAATACGAATAGAATAGGTTGGGAAGACTATGATCTATGGATAAAACTATCAAAGAAAAACTATAAGTTCGGTTTTCTTAGAGAAATATTAGGATATTATTGGGTTGGTGATGATAATTTTGATAATCCAGATAGGGTGTTACGCAATATTCGTAATATAAATAAGACTGTAATTGAAGAATATACATCAAAATCCAACAAATCTCCTTGGTGGCCCAAATATACTACGGGTATAGCTTATTACAATAAAAATAATTTTGTCAAAGCTAAAAAGTGTTTTTATGAAGTTATTATTTCTGGTTCTCCATTGTTAAGTAAATTAAAATCCATATTTTATATATTTAAATTACATGTTGAAAAATCAAAATAATCAGGCAATAAGAATGGATAACAAAAAGTGCTCAATTGTGATTCCTACTTATAATAGAGCTGATCTACTAAAAACAATTCTATCTCAGCTTTCTAATCAAGATTCAGTAGATTTGATTGGTGAAATATTAATTTGTGATAGTTTAAGTCATGACAGCACAAGTGAGGTGATAGAAAATGCTAAAACTCTTTTTTCGGATACAAATATTTTACATCTAAATACTGAAAACAATATCTCAAAAAAAAGAAACATAGGTATTTCAAAAGCCAGTTATGATTATTTGATTTTTTTTGATGATGATTGTGAGCCAGAGAAGGATTGTATAGAGAATCATGTAAATGCTTTAAAGCAATCAAAAATGACTATTTTTTCGGGCATCGTTAAATTTCCTGATGATCAGGTTTTAGAAGATAATTATATTAGATATAGAAATTCAAGACATAGATTTTATGATAATTTTTTGATCACTGATTCTATCTCATACAAGGAGATTGTTACTATGAATCTCTCAATATCTAGAGAAGATCTGATCAAAAATGATCTTTTTTTTGATGAAACATTTTTAAGTTACGGGATGGAGGATAATGAGTTTGGTTTTAGAGCATCCCAAAAGGGATTTCAATTACATGTATGCCAAGCATCAATAATTCATCATGATAGGCATGATTTAAATACATTCAAAAAGAAAATATACAGTACAGCAAGAGATGGAACTGGAAGATTTTTGGAAAAGTATCCAGAAGCAGTATGGAATTTTTATTATTCTAAATATTTCGAACCAGACTATCCATATCATTCATTAATAGATAAAATTATAGCCGTGATTTTTAGATCGTTATTATTCAATTCAGTCTCGAATATCTTAACTAAGATTTTGATAGCAACTAAAAACAATAATTTATTCTACTCCAAATACCCATATAAGTATGTTTTAGCTTGCGAATATAATAGAGGAGTTAAGGAGCGTCATCTTAGATATAAAAATGATGAAGAAATTAAGAAAGGCTTTTTTGATTAACTTTTTATTATGTTCTCTATAAGTTTATCAAGGTTTTTGCCTTTGTACATATTAGTTGGATTAGTAATAATGACAGCTTTTAGGAACATATCATCATTGTATTACGTACTTTTGGCGGTTGGATTAATTCCATATATCCTTGGTAGTTTCAAAAGTTTCTTTATTTTTGATAGAGATCAAATTCAATTCTTCGTATTTCTATATTTTACTTTATTCGTCATTATTTGGTCATTTTTCTTTCTACTTTCGTCTGAGCCAATAGTCGGTATCCCAAGAATACTTCTAATGCCAATGATGTGTTTTATAATTTTTTCAAACTTAAAACATGAGCGATATTACCGAGATTTACTTAAAGTAATTCTTACATGTTTCGCATTAGGATCTTTAAGTATATTGTATCAGTTTATATTTGATCCAATTTCCTGGTTTGCACCACCTGCAACTCGAGGGGTTTTAGTTAGATTTTCATCAATATTGGGTTCATTAACAGTTTTCGGTACGATCGCGGGTTACTTTTTTATATTAATTTTTAGTCCAGCTAATCTTTTGAATACGTTTTCAAAAAGGATGTTAATATTTTTGATAATGATGATTGGTATTGCGGTTTCTTTGCAAAAAACAGCTATTTTCATTGTAATAATCTCATTTATCACACTTCTAATTTATAATATAAGAACGCATGGTTTAAAAATAAAAACAAATCATCTTTTACTAATATTGTCATTTTTATTCATTACACCTTTATTAATTGCTCTTAATCCAGAGATTCAAAAATATATTAGTACTTTATTAATTATCAGTACTGGAATTGATCTAAGTTCTTATTCATCATCAATCGTTTCTATTACTGATGTAAGAACATCAACAATTTCATCTTATGAGATTGGCATGAGGTTGTATGGTTTTGGTTATAATCTTTATGAGCAATATGGAAATTTTATTTGGTTTTTTGGTGTTGGTTTAAAAGGTGGGGCTGGAGTTATGGGTATGGATGGTTATTCATCGCATAATGGTTTTTTAGATTTGTTAGCAATGGGCGGTCCTCTTTATCTGATTTCATTTCTTCTTTTGTACCTGCACACACAAAAAAAATTATATAACAATATAAATAATAAACTTTCAGCTACTTTCTTTTTGCTAAATTGTGTTTTTTTTATTGTAGCAGTGCCAACTGCTGGAGCAGTATTTCAGCCATCAGTAAGTATAATATTCTGGACATCATTAGCCTATGTTTATAGTGTACAGAATTCAAATAACAATCAATGAAAACAAATAATTGAAATGAAGATATTGATATTAGGAGCCAGCGGCATGCTGGGATCGAATTTTATCTATTCATGGAAAGATAAATACAATATTTTTGTGACTTACAAAAGATCTCAAAACTCTTATTCAAAGCTATCTGAATTGCCTAGTGAAAATTGTTTTTTTAATATAGATCCATTCAGAGATGATAAGCTAAAGAATATTATAATTAAATGCAAACCTGATTTTGTTGTAAATTGTATTGGAATTACAAAAACACTAATAAATAAAAATCTTTTACCTGAATATGAATATATAAACTCTATACTTCCTCACGATCTTAATAAGATCTGCTCAAACACCTCATCAAAACTGATACTCTTGAGTAGTGATTGTGTATTTAGTGGAAAGGATGGAAATTATAATGAAAAGTCAATTCCTGATGCAAATGATAATTATGGTAAAACAAAAATTAAAGGTGAAGTAATTGATTGTAGAAATACGATAACATTCAGAAAATCAACTATTGGCCTCGAGTTAAACTCAAAGCATGGTTTGTTAGAATGGTTTTTAGATCAAAGAAATGAGATAAAAGGATATCAAAATGCAATTTTTTCTGGACTGGTATCAACAGAATTGGCAAATGCAATAGAGTTAGTAATGAATAAGTTTCCAAATATGTATGGTTTGTTTAATATAGCCGGTGAACCTATTAGTAAATATTTACTTTTACATAAAATAAATAAGGTATTTAAGAGAAGAGCAACTATAATCGCAGATACGAAATTTATGTGTGATAGAAGTTTAGATGGATCAAAATTTCATAATTATTCAGGCTATATTGCTCCATCATGGGATAGTATGTTGTCTGATTTGAGTAATCAAATTAAGGAAAGAAATGATATTTAAAAATAAAATTATACTTGTTACAGGAGGAACAGGTTCTCTTGGTAAGGTTTTAGTCAAAAGATTGTTATCAGGTAATGAGGATGGCACACCTAAGAAAGTTATTGTTATGTCAAGAGATGAGGGGAAGCAACATGACATGAGACTGTCCTACTTAAAGAAAGAAGCTAGTACTGATGAGATAATTTATAAAAATTTTGAGCAAGTTCTTGAATTTAGAATAGGGGATGTGAGGAGCTATTCAGACTTATGTTCTGCAATGAAAGGCGTTGACATTGTCATAAATGCGGCAGCGCTTAAGCAAGTACCTACCTGTGAATATTTTCCCGAGCAAGCAATTTTGACAAATTGTGTTGGTGCTTCAAATATAGTCAAAGTAATAGCTGAAAACAATCTCTCTATTGAAACAGTATTAGGTATAAGTACCGACAAGGCAGCAAAACCAATAAACTTAATGGGGATGACAAAAGCTATTCAAGAGAGAGTGCTTTTATCAGCAAATGTCCTTAATCCGCAGACCCGATTCATTTGCGTAAGGTATGGTAATGTTATGGCATCAAGAGGCTCAGTTATTCCGCTTTTTCATCATCAAATCAAAAATGGTGGTCCTGTTACTATAACAGTATCATCCATGACAAGATTTCTTTTA
>MDSV01134798.1_pt1 | contig 12390 bp, 7 predicted proteins | sample 810851 | NCBI WGS metagenome assembly MDSV01 (sample SAMN05326640, study PRJNA326480) | marine metagenome | isolation source: seawater | place: Atlantic Ocean: North East | collected 2012
AATACAAATTATCACGTTCAAGATATATTATCAAATTATTTTTTACCGCATATTGGTGAGAGAAATTACAAACATAAAGCATTATATTTGGGTTATATTGTAAAACGTTTATTATTAGTTTTTATAAAAGCTGAACCACCTACAAATCGAGATAAATATAATGCTAAAAGAATAGAACATCCCGGTATATTAATAAGTCAATTATTCAGAGAATTTTATAAAAAACAATTAAATAACATTGGATTAATAATAGATAAAGAATATTTCTATAAATCAAATGCATTATCTTACCAGGATGAAGAATTTACTAATGTAATTAAACGCAATATAAGTATGATATTCGAAGAAAAAATCGTAGAAAATGGCTTTAGAAAAGCTTTCAAAGGGGATTGGGGTGGAGAAATACATACAAAAAGACCTGGTATTGTTCAAACATTAAATAGATTATCCTATTTTTCTTTTATGTGTCAATTAAGAAAAACAAATTTACATATTGGTTCGGATGGCGCAAAAGTGATTGAACCTAGATTATTAAATGGTACACAATATGGATTATTATGTCCTATTCATTCTCCAGATGGAGGTAATGTAGGATTGCATAAACATTTATCAACATCTGTTCATATTACAAATGGTGTATCATCATATCCATATATTACTTATTTGAAAGAACAAAATATGCTTTTATTAGAAGAATGTTCAATGGATATAATAGCAAAATCTACTAAAATTTTTTTAAATGGGTCTTGGGTAGGTATTTCTATATCACCAACAAATCTTATTAATACGTTAAAATTGCATAGAAGAAACAATATTATTTACGCATACACGAGTATACTATTTGATATTAAAAGAAATGAAATACAATTATGGGTAGATGCTGGTCGTCCCTGTAGACCATTATTTTATATTAATAATAATAAAGTAAGTTTTGATTCAAAAGTAATTGGCGAAAAATTAAAAAATAAAACATTAACTTGGAATGAAATGATTTGTGGGTTTGATAAAGAATACAATAGTTTTAATATATTTGGTATGCAAAAAAATGTTAAATCCAAAGAAATGTTGGAAAATACAAAAGGTATTATAGATTATATTGATGCATCAGAAGGCGAAGGGATAAAAATAGCACATTCAAGCTTAACACTGGAAAATATTGCACAAGATAATAATACTCATGTTGAAATCCACCCCTCACTTATTTTAGGATTTATGGCCAATCAGGTTATATTTCCTGAAAATAATCCTTATCCTAGAAATGCATTTTCTTGTGGTCAAGGCAAACAGGGCGTTTCAATGTACCATTCTAACTTTAAAAATAGAATTGATAAAAGCGCATTTGTTTTAAATTATGGTCAAATACCATTAACAAAAAGTCGCTATTTAAAATATTTTACAAATGAAGAACAACCTTATGGAGAAAATGCAATAGTAGCTATTATGTGTTATTCGGGGTATAATGTAGAAGATGCTGTTATAATTAATGAAGGTTCTTTAAAAAGAGGATTATTTAATACAACTTATTTTAATATGTATGAAGAACACGAAGAATCTACTAAAATTGGCGGTGGTAAAATTGATTCGCAATTTATGAATATCGAAAATAATGAAGTATATGGTGTAAAAGAAGGTTATGATTATAGTAAATTAGATGCAATGTCGGGTTTAATAAAAGAAAATACTATTGTAAATGAAAAAACCATTGTTATTGGGAAAGCGAATACAAGTTTATTAGAACCAGATACTTTTATAGATTCGTCTGTTAAATGTAAAAAAGGACAAACCGGTATTGTGGATAAATCATTTATGAGCGAAGGAGATATGGGTCAAAGGATTGCAAAAGTTAGAATAAGAGCCACCAGAGTTCCAGATATAGGAGATAAGTTTTGTAGTAGAGCAGGTCAAAAAGGCACAATAGGTATAATTTTACCTGAAGAAGATATGCCAACTACATCAGATGGTTTAAAACCTGATATTATTGTAAATCCACACGCAATGCCTAGTCGTATGACGATTGGTCATATTGTCGAAGCATTAATAAGTAAAGCTTCTTGTTTACACGGTTGTTTTGGTGATTGTACGGCTTTCTTTAATAAAGGTATGAAAGAAAAAGAATTTGGTAAAATATTAACGAATAATGGATATCATAATTCTGGTAATGAAATTTTATACAATGGTATGACAGGTGAACAATTGGAAACAGAAATTTACATAGGGCCTACTTATTATTTAAGATTAAAGCATATGCCAAAAGATAAAATTAATTATAGAGCTAGAGGTCCAAGGTCAGTATTAACGAGACAAACAGTGGGTGGTAGAGCTAATAACGGTGGATTAAGAATAGGTGAAATGGATAGAGATTGCTTATTGGCGCACGGTATGGCTAATTTTATACAAGAAACAATGCTTGTAAGAGGTGACCAATATTATATGGCAGTATGTAATCAATCAGGTACAATAGCAATATATAATGAGAGTAAGAACCTTTTTTTAAGTCCAATGTTAGACGGCCCATTAAAATTTGTAGAAAATATAGAAAATAATATGAATATTGTTCAAAAAAGTAGATTTGGTAGAGATTTTAGTATTGTTAGAGTACCATATGCTTTCAAATTATTAATGCAGGAATTAAAAACGATGAATGTTCAAATCCGAATTATAACGGAAGATAATGTAGATCGTTTAACCTCATTATTTTATGGTGAAGAAAATATTGAAAAAGAAAAAATTCAAGAATCATTATCAAAGGAAAGGTATCAAATGATGGTTGATGAAAGATATAAAATAGGTAAGATTGATGATAAAAAAGAGGATGAAGATATCGATATCATAGATGATTTACCAGATGACCCAATATTATTAAAAGAAAAATTGGAAATGTTAGACCCCAATATGGATGTTGTTGGAAATTATTTCGATTCAGTAAATAGAGAATGGGATGTTGAAGGTTTAAAATCAGATATAAGAATTGTACAAAATGAATTAAAAGATAAGAGTGATAGTTGGAAAGTACACCAAGATAGTAGTTACGACAGAATGTACCCCGATGAATTAAAAAAAAGACATTCAAATCTATCAAGTAGTAATAAAATGGGTTCAATTGTAATGATATGGCAAGATGGTGAAATAGATAGAGATAATTTTGAAATAATTGGAGATAATCTTAGAACCGGAAAGAAAACTGTCCGCAACGTAGATATGAACGGTAAACCTATTGGGACAAAAATATTAGATGTTGAGGATAAATATATAATTACAAAAAATAGCAGTTTAGAAAATCCTGATTCTCTTAAAATTAGAGGTGATTTAGATGAAAATAAAATTTTAGATCCAATAGGTGAATTGGGAGAAATAGAAATTGATACAAATTTTATTGAAGCTCCATATGGTTCTAATACACCATCACCATTATCACCACCGGAATACGTACCAACATCTCCAGATTATGCACTAATATCACTAGACGATGTACAAGAAAAACAATCTTATGATAAACCAGAAATGATATATGAAACTGGTTCATTATTCGGGTCACCAGAGAATAATCCAGATGATGAAATATTTACATCAACAAATATAGATAGTGAAAAAATAGAAAATGAAAATTTGACAATGTTGAATTTAAAAGAAGATAAGAAAGAAGAAGAAGATGACAAGGATGATGATATTAAAAAACTTTAAAATAATTTATTTTAAAATTGAAAAAAATAAATTATTTAAGAATATTTATATAAGAAAATTATATAATGAGTAGTTCGCAAAAAATATCAAGTCAATTTATATCAAAATTATATAAATCAAGAAAAATATTGTTAGATATATTAAATTTAAGAGGATTTCAAATAGATGATTATAAATTTTTTGGAATTAGTGAAATCCAAATGCTATATAATAATAAACAATTAGATATGTTACTTACGCACCCAGTAACAAAAAAGAAAATTTATGTAAAATATCATTTATCAACATTAAATGATAAAAAAATTTACGAATATATCGATGATTTATATCATCTTGAAGATATGTTAAGTGAAGATGATGAATTATTGATAATTATAAAAAATCAAAATATAAATGTTACTTTAGAAGAAATTATGAACTTCATTTTTATAAAAGATAATATATTTGTAAATATAAAAAAAATAGATAATTATTTATTTAATATTTTAGAACACACATTGGTACCGAAACATAAAGTATTGACGAATGCTGAAAAAGAAATTATAAAAACAAAGTATAAAATTACAGATGAAAAGCAATTTCCAGAAATATCTCGATTTGGTCCGGTTGCCGGCATAATTGGATTAAGACCGGGCGAACTATGTGAAATAACTAGACCAAGTACAACATCGATAACATCTAAATATTATAGATTGTGTAAATAATATTATGTAAAATATATATAAATGGCCGCAAACCAAATATTAAAAATAGTGGATGAGTTAGCAAAATCTAGAGGCGAATTTGTATCAAAACAGCAAATGTTTACCGAGAAAATTGCAAATGAGCGCCTCTTGCCCAAAGTAGAGCAGCCCGACAATATGAGCAGTTATGGTTTTGCATATAGAAATGAATATTTCAAAATAAATAAAAAGACACGCGACGGCGAGCCTGCAGAAGTACACCAATTAATACCTTATATTGACGAAACGTATGAAGAAATTAAAGAGGTGTCTAAAACAATAAATACGGGTATTGATTTAGTAAATTATATTGAAGATATGATTAAAGAACACTATGTTATTAGCAATTCTAGATTAGAAGCTTATAAAGATGAATATGATAAAGCAAATTCAAAATATAAAGGTAAAATAGATGTAAATTCAGCAACTCAAATTTTAAAAATGGATACTTATGATAGAAATATTGAAGAAAATTTTTTTATTATGTATTATTTAATATCATATGGTGTTATTGGTTATTTTATGTATAAATTATTAAAAATGTAATAAAAATTGTTTTTCTTTATTTAATGTAAATATATAATATATGTTTGCATCAAAAAATAAAAAATCATTAAAACAGGGTGAACAATTTAAAATAATGAAAACAATGTTTAATAAAAATGTAAAAAATATTGGTAGAAATAAATATGTAGGATTAATAGAAGGAATTGGGGGTACCAATAATAAATTTGATAGTTTAAAAACTGAATTTACTAAAACATTACAAAATTACGAAGGTGCTTATAGAAAACATTTAGAAAATAGGTTACGAAATAATGTAAGTATTAGCGATTATCTAAATAAAACAGTAAGATATGACTCGGAATTATATTATATTACAGAAAAGGGTGTCATAAAACATTTAGAAAATCCTTATATGGATAGCTATTCTAGCAAAGAGAATGATATAATAAGAGGTCACGGGTGTGGTTCATTGAGTCAAGTAAAAACAATATCTCCTGAAATATATAATCTTTTTATTTTTGGAGAACCAATAAGAGCTAAACAGAGTGAAGCTGGTTTTGGTGACATTTATTGGCAGAAATGCCAAGATGATTATATCAAAAAAGGTTCATTTATAAGAAAGGGTGGTGCTGGTGGAAAAAAAGCTTGGATTGACGATAAAGGTTTAAAATACGATTTTGCCTCGGGTGTAACAATTAGTAGTTTAGATAATTCTTTTCCAAAAAATGAATATGCTAAAACGGTAAATGCTTACATTTGGGATAATTTTTTTAAATCAGGTGGGGAAAATATAACAAATACAACTATTAAACCCGGTGGCATTGACAATACTGAAACAGCCTTATTAAGTATTAATAATAAATTAATAAATTTAGCAATTGAAATGAGAACTGAAATTTCAGAAATTTACAAAAATAATGATAACACTGAAAGCGAAATAAATAAAGCAAATTCTACATTGGAAAATATAGTTAAAATGCTAAAAAAAAAAAGAAAAAATATTAAAGAACTTCAATATGAAATTAGTGGTTTAGATGGTAATATTAGCGATAATAGTAATTTAGTAAAAGCAATTAATTTGCATTATGTTGGATGGGGCGTTAGCCTCGCAACTATTGTATTACTAACATCTTACATATTAAAAAATTAAAATATAATATATATAAATTTTTAATATAAATTTTTATATATTTCATATTTATATATATATATGAAATCTTTGGAAAAAATATTTAATAAAAATGAAAATACATATGAAAATACATATAAAACCGAATTCGATTCTTTAAATCAGGGTTTGGAATTATTATCTGAGAGAAAAAATTATATAGATAACATAACAAATAAACGCAAAATAATAGAAGGTAATACAAATATGGATGCAGATATTGCTGAACATAAACGAGTATTTACTCAAAAAAATAATAAATATAATATTGATTTAGATACTTATAAAAAGGAATATGTTGAATTTACAAATGATTTAAAAAGTGTAGCAGAAAAAGTAAAACAGTGTAAAATTAGCACTTGCGAAACAAATTATAATATTTTAGAAGGTGATTCCGATGAAATAAAAGCTATGAAAAGGAAAAAGAAAAATGCTTGTAAAGCTGGTTGTCATTTCAATTTACCCAGGGTTTTAAATTGTAAAGATTTTGAAACTTTTGGTAAAACATCTGATAACAAAACGTGCGATTCCAATGAGATTAAAAATATTTGTTCTTCGAATAATGAAGATATAGCTCGTAAAAAATTAGATGTCAATGGTGTAAATGCTTGGGATGGTTGTTGTGATTGTAATTTAGAAAGAAAATATTCACCATTTTATATTACAAATAATCAAAAATATAGTAACTGTGATGATTTTTCAGAAGGAAATCCAAATAGCGATGTAGTTAAAGCTTGTGAAATAGGTAAAAGCAGTGCTAGCAATAAAATTAATAAACCCGATAATCATTTCATTTTGAAGTATAAAAATATTAAAGGAAAAAATGACAACTTAATAAAAACATCAAATGAAATATTAGATATTGTAAAAGATTTAAATGAATTAAATGAACAAATTATTGTTAGTGGGCAAACAGCCACAGAAAAAATACAAAATGATAATTTGGTATATGAAAAAATTCAAAAAAATATAAAAAATTTATCAAATAAATCAAGAAATATAACACTTGAAAAATTAGTAGATGATAAAAAGAAATTAAAAAAATCAACAGATTTGAGAATATATTTATGGGGTATTTTAGCACTTGGTCTAGGATTATCAGCTCTTAGAAAAATAAATCAACTTTAACATTTAAAATAAATTATTTTATATTATCATATTATAATATAAAATGCCAGAAAATGACTATATGACATCATTAAATAACAAACATGATAAAATTGTAAATAGTTTACATGAATTACAAGCTGTTGAAGAATACTTATTTCAAAAAATTCAAGATGCGGCAGCGTCAAATGATGAAAATAATGATAAAAATGATTTAACAAATTATATTGATTCATTGATAACGCATAGACAAAGTGTATTATCCGAGCTAGGTAATTTATACAATAAAGCAAACGATAGTATAGATGCTAATACGAATTTAATGAGTAGCCAAGGTACTATGGCATCACAATTAAGAAAAGAAATAGAACAATCTAAAATAAAAGAAAAAGCTTTAATTGCAGAAAAAAATAATAAACAGCGTTTAGCTCAAATTGGAGAATATGAATATTCTAAAAATTCTGAACATAGGTCAATATTAAAAACATTGGTTTATAGTTCTTTTTGTATTTTAATAGTTATATTTTTAAATTCAAAAAATGTTTTTCCATCATTTTTAACAAAAATAGTAGTGACCATAATTGTCTTTGTTACCGTATATATTTTAATTGGGAGAGTATATTGGAACTTTAATAGAAACAATATTGATTATAGTAAATTTAATTTCCCGAAAAAAGAAGAAGAGACAGAAGACCCCGAAGAGTATGTAAACGATTTAACATTTGGGAAGTTATTAGGCATAGAATGTAAAGAAAGTGAAGAAAATAGTTTAAATATGGAGGATTTAAAACCAATAGAAGGATTTTCATCATTAAATAAAGATTCCTGTAAGTGTTCAAAAGATGTTTTCCCGATTAATAATTTAAAAAATAAGTATTTTAAAAATACAACATTAAAATATTCGACAGTTAATTAATTTCTAATATAATATTAATTATGGTAGAAAAATTAGTAATAAAATTTCCAAAGGATAAATCGCAATTAACAAATATGATTCAAAGATACCGAGATAAAATATTAAATGATAGAACCCCAAAAGAAAAAATAGATATTCCTGATTTAGAAAAAAATAGCAATTTTGTATTGGAAAATAAATTATCAAATATTATTAATGAAATAAGTAGTGCTGTACCTTATTTGAAAAGAAAAGCAGGGTCGATAGCCGCTATGTTGAAGACAGATGAACATCTTTCAAATATGGATGATTTTTATAAATCCCATACAGAAAAATTAAAAAATAATTTTGATGACATAAAAGATAGTGAAGATGTTAACAAAAGAATGGTTGAATTTTATAATAAAGATTATGATTCGAAAATTTTTTTTAAAAAATACTTAAAGTATATTTACAACTTTATAATATTTATTTTAATATTAGTATTATTTTATAAAAAATTACATAAAAATAAAAAAATTTTATTGTTCATTGCATTTTTATTAATAATTCCCGCATACTTATTGCGAATGTTATTTGATTTAGTAATGAACTATATAGGACATTTTAAATTAGATATATTATATTCATTTTTTATGGTTATTAGTGTTGGTATTGGTTATGGTGGATTTTTAATTGTTAAAAAATTATTAAAGCTTTTACAGTATGAAAAACCAAATATGTTTAATAAAAACAACACAGAAAAAAAATCTAACAAATTACCGAGTATTTCCAAAAACTTACCGAGTATTTCCAAAAACTTACCGAGCATTTCCAAAAACTTACCGAGCATAACAAAAAAAACACCTTAAAATATTAAATATTATTTATTTTTTATAATATTTAATCACTATCATATTCATCATAAATGATTTCATAACCCCACCATCCTCTTCTTTTGTATGGACCCAATTTAATATTCAAATAATTAACCAACTCTTGGCATTTAGGGCATCTTGTACTAGGAAATTCTCTTTTCCACCATTCTTTAAACTCGTTTTGTATGTTTGTCTTTGAAATTTTATTTTCTTTCTTTTCTGGATTTTCTGGATTATATTCCCACACTTTAATTTTATCTTCACAAAATTTCGCCAAATAATCTTGATTTTTTCTATATTCTTTACTAGCTTGCAAAACTTCTTCACAATCTTCAACTTTGCCACCGGTTTTTAAAACAATATTAACTAGCATACTAGCTAATATGGGAGCCCAAATCGGAAATTTTTTCTCCAATGTTTTATCTTTTTTAAATTCATAATCATTTGGATCGGCACTTGGATTATCAATAAATCTCGATTGGAAATCAACAACTCTGATTCTCCTCCACGTACCTTCATCATTACTTCTAATATCAAATAATTCATTTGTACAACAAGCCATCTTAAATTTAGGTGTAAATGTAATAGATGATTTATATAGTTCTCTGGCTTGTATAGGGTCACCACCTGTTAATTCTTTCATAATACCTTCATTAATGACATCTCCTTTAGATGGTTCATTCATCACGGCATATCTCAATCCTTTTAACTGTGCTACCTCAGAAGATGTACCTCCCAACCCTAATCGTTTTTGTGTAATTAAACTAATTGGTACAGTGCCTTTATAATCCCCCAAAACCATTGATAATAATTTTACCAATACTGATTTTCCATTACTACCAACACCCGTATATATATTAAATGTTTGATTTTGATTTGTACCCAAAAGTAGCGATGCACAATGTTCCCAAACATATTTTCTTAGACGTTCATTGGGGAACAATTTAGACATAAAATCTTTAATTTCGTCAATAGATTTTTTATGTTTTGGATCATTTTCATCAATTACAATATAATCGATGCCTGTAGATTTAGAAACATAATCTTCGGGAATACCATCTCTAAATATTTTTTGTTCAAAATCAAATATTCCATTATTGAAGCAAATTAAGTATGGGTTTTCATCTAAACGATTCTCCAATTTATTGTCAAAATGTAATTCTTTTGATTCTGTCAAAATATTATTTTTTTGTGATGTTTGTTTTAACCTCATCGATATCTTATTATATATAGCTGCTTCGTGTGTAAGTCTATCTTGAACATCTTGTGTCATATTATCATCTGTTCGAATTTTTTCCATAATTTCCGTTTGTTTTTGAATATATAAAGGTGAAATTACAGATGAAAACATTCTCCTTAATCCAGTACCAGATTCAGATGGGACCCATCTATGATTTCTAAATCGAAACCAAGTATTACCTTTTATAGAAGTACAACGATAACAATCAAACATAAGATGGTGTATTAACTTTGCAATATCGTGGTCAGTACCTTTTCCCAAAAGTGTATTTTCAATAAATGCATGCGTTGTATTATCCCTAATCATTTTATATTCATCCGGATTTGATATCTGAGACCAATATCTTATAGAACCCTGAGTAAGACCACTTTGTTTTGTTTCATTCCATTGTTTATAAATATATTCAATATTTGAAGAATCATCCCAATCAAATTTATCTGATTGTGCTGACCATTTTAAGAAGAATGGATATAATAAAGCATTCACATTTTTCATTGCCCACATAACTCGTATCCATTCTGCGAAAGGATTATAATATCTCTCATCCAAACATCTCATAACATAATTATAAATTTCACTTATATTTGATAACGAATTTTGTTCATTTGATAAGATAATATCAATCGCCTTTTCACAATTATCTTCTGTATATATATTTTTAAAATTATTAATAATCCAATCTTTACCTATATGATTCTCTTTAACTATAATAACATTCTTAGACTTACTTGTTGATTTATTTTTTATTTCTGACTTAAATTCTTCTTTAAGATTTATCTCAACTAAATCATTATTATGTATACTCAATTTTTTTAATATATTTAATGGTGTTTCATTTTCAATATTCTTGCTATCTATATCATATTCATCATTATCATTTTCTAATGTAATTTCATATTTATATTTAATTTTATATGGTTCACCACCTGGTTTTCTTGAACCGTATAACAACCAACCAGTATTGCCAGATGTTATGCTAATATCAAATATATCATTTAAATCATTAATATAAGAAATATCATCAAGTACCTGTTCGTCTATTTTTTTCATAACGTGCTTCCTTAAAACTATTTGATTTTCGTGTTTTGTTTTTAAACAAACTTGAATATGAATACCATCTTTAATACAATCATTGGTATCATCATCCACCATTTCATCTTTCATTAAAACATATATTTCAAAAGTTTTAATCTCTTGTACATTAAATAATCTAATAATTTCTTCGACATATATAGCAACCATATCACTAATGATATCATCTTCAAAAACTCTCTCATCTAAATTTTTATCAAATTTAAAATCCAAATCTATTAAAATAGGACCTCCATTTTTTTTATCTTGAATCTCAGTGAGATATTCATTGAAATTTTTTTTTAAAACTTTTCTATCATAAAATTTATAAAATTTTTTCATTAATTTTTTGTTTGTAAGGTCTAAATAATATGCACCACCAAAAACATTTTTTTTTGCATTTCCTATTCTTGTATGTGTGGGTTTTTCAACATTTTGGGGTTTATTTTTACACCAAATTAGCAGCTCATCTAACGATTTAAAATTTGATAATTCAGTATTTATCGGAGTATTAACCGTTGCCATCTGACAATATATAATGGAAATATTAAATATTTATTTTTTAATTCAATTTTAAAAATTAAATAATAAGTTTTTAAATGACTTGACTATCATTTCATTAAAAATATGCAATAGAATATTAAAAATAATTTAAATAATATTTTTAATAATAATTATATGAAAAAAACAAATCAAAAGCGTTTATTAAAAGATGTTGTTGAAATTATGAAAAATCCAATTGAAGATAATGGTATTTATTATAAACACGATGAAAATAATATGTTACGTGGTTATGCTTTAGTCATAGGACCATCCGACACGCTATATAATTATGGTTATTTTTTATTTGAATTTAATTTTCCGAAAGATTACCCATACAGTCCACCAACTTTGAAATATTTAACGAATAATGGATATACACGATTTCATCCAAATTTGTATAGATCTGGCAAAGTATGTTTATCTATTTTGAATACTTGGAGAGGAGAACAATGGACATCTTGTCAAACAATAAGAACAGTTTTGTTAACATTAGTAACACTATTTCACAATAAACCATTATTGAACGAACCCGGAATAACAGAAAAATATAAAGATTTCAAAAAATATAATGATATTATTAGGTATGAAAATTATAACAC
>MDSV01112220.1_pt1 | contig 12389 bp, 11 predicted proteins | sample 810851 | NCBI WGS metagenome assembly MDSV01 (sample SAMN05326640, study PRJNA326480) | marine metagenome | isolation source: seawater | place: Atlantic Ocean: North East | collected 2012
AATTTTTGTGAAACAACAAAGAATTATGATGAGAATAACTGGCTTGGATTGCTATCAAGTGGAGAAGAAGCTGTTTGCACACATATAAATTAATGCATGTATCTTATTACATTTAATTTAGTAATTCCTTAGAATCTTTATTAGTAAATTCAAGATTATAATCTTCGATATTAGAGCTTCCTTCATTAATTATCTTTGGTGTAGCTAGAATAATTAGCTCTCTTTTAGAGGTTTCATTGGATTTCGATCGAAAAAGTGATCCAAGAAGAGGTAAATCTCCTAACAAAGGATATTTATATTGTTTATTTACATCCGAGTCTTGAATAACTCCTGTCAAAACAAGAGTTTCTCCATCTTTGATTCGAACAGCACCAGTTTCAACTTTACGTGAATTAAGTAATGAAACCTGACCACATAGAGGAATAACCCTAGATGAAGAGATACTCGTAACAACTGGAGACATGGTAAAAGTTATATTTTTATTTTGATCAATACCTAAAACTTTTGCACCAAGTTCGACTCCAACATTGTCATATTTTAGATCACAAGAACCATCAGAAAAGGTCCCATCTACAGCAACCTGATCACCAACTTCTACGTAGCCTTCATTACCATATTGTCTACCTATACCTTCTCCTCCAGCCGTTCCAGAAGATTCACTAAGAAGCAATGTTGGACTAGCCAAAACTTTAGTATTACCATTCTCAATACTTGCTTCAAGCAAACCAAAGAAACTATTAGTATTCCATTCCCCATCTAGGTTTCTTGCTATTGATCGTCCGGGGTTTTCTTTTATATCAGCGTCCCAGTCAGAACTAGGAATAAATCTTCCTATAGAAGATTTTATTAATCCTTGAGTCCCTATAATAAATGGAGAACCTTGTTCAAAGGCCATACCCCAGTTTGAAGTAAATTTATCTTTACCTGATAAATTTATATCAAGGACACGAACACTTAATGCAACTTGTTGTTGTTTTTTATCGAGTCTACCTAGAAAAACCTTAGCCAAATCAATCATACTTTTATCTCCAACCATCGTGACAGTCCTTAACCGTTCATCAGTTGTGGCGATTAAACCTACTAATGGGCCAATTGTCGCTCCATAAACTTTTACTGAGGTTTCAGATTGATCTGTTGTTGTTGAAGATGATGAGGCTCCTTGTACAGATTCAGACTGAGAGGCTCCCTGAGTAACAGACGTTGTTATAGTATAAGTTTTAGTAACACTAGCTCCCAAGTTTGCAAGATAATCAGCCGCAGCACTAGCACTAATTTGGTTTAACTGATAAACATCACTACTTCTTGTAGTAAATACTGTATCTCTCACATTTGGACCTACATATAGAATATTTTTATGCAACTTTGCTTGGAGACCACTTGATAATAAAAGAGCATTAAATGCTTTCTGATAAGTTACATCCTTTAGAGTCAAAGTAATTGAACGATTATTATCACCATCTTCATCAGTTGGATTATTCTTTACCCAAACAAATCCATAGCTTCCAATTTCCGCGAGATACTCAAAAATATCTTTTGCATCAGTTTGCTTAAAAACAAGTGAGACATCAGGTCCTTTTATATTTAATAAATTAGGGTTCAAAATGGTAAATTTTTCAGAGGTTTTAATGTAATTTTTTTTTGAAAATTTATCATCAAAAGAATTATCAGAAATTGTACCTAAACTATTTTTGTTTTTAACAGTTAGGGAAGATTCATTATGAGTGCCCTCTAGCAATTCAGATGAATAAGTGATTGCTCCTAACAAGCTAGTCACTAGGAATAAAATTATTTGTATATGTTGAGTTTTACGATTTGACAACGAAATATCTTAATTATTAATATCCTAGCAACTTCAATATTTTTTGCCAATATCAAATCTCAACAATAGATTAAAAGTTTACTCTCTAAAATTAAAAGAATAAACTTAAAGATCATCTTGAGAGTGAGGGAATCTGCAAGACCAATCTAATTTCAACTTGACTAAATGAATCTTCTAAATTCCAATTTTCATTTGAACTAGTTGGATCAATAGGAATACCTGTTTCGGATAAAGGTATGATTTTAGAGGATTTATTATTAAGAATATTTTTAGGGTTAATTTTACTACTTTTTTTGTCGCCAGCCATTAAAACTTCTATGCAGTTAGGGAGCATTACCACATCATAATATTGAATAATATTAAGAAACTTCACAAGATTAAAATAATCCGATGATAGCTTTATTTCAAAGAAATTGTCTTGAAAAGAACCTTTTTTACTGTTTACTTTTTTCCCTTTCTTTGATTTTAATGAACGATTATCGACTTTACATAGTTTTGCAGAGTTTGCTATATCTACAGGGATAATTGAAATTATATTTACATTAGATTTTAAGGCAGTTTGATTAATTAATTTTGATATAAAAATAATATCATTTTTACCAACAATAGATTCTTTTAATCCTGCAAGTAATAAACTAGAGTTAAGATTTTTTTTAACTAGATTCTTAAGCTTAAACTTTTGAGATGCTAGAGAATTTGATTCCATTTGATATCTTCTAGATTTATTAAATGAAGAAATAAGTTGCTCAAAGCTAGGGATAAGTAAAAAAGTAAAAAATAGTGAAGCACCTAACACTCCTATCGTAGGTTTAAAAAAAGAAGACTTTTTTATTCTTTTTTTAAGATCCTTTAAATCAATCTTTTTCAGATCAGCAAGATTAATATTATTAAGGGATGCAATTACAGAATTAATATCAATTTCATTTAATTTTTTTATATATAAAGAAATTGAATTTTTGTTTTTTGATTTAGCCATACATCAATTTAGCGTAGAGATTCAGAAAAAGCTTTAAATCTGGAAAGTTTCTTCAATAATCCATATGCGGATGAATCCTCATAAAGACGCTCACGTTTTGCTTGAGTAAGTTTTAACATTTTTCCTTTTATATCAATAATAAACTTTATTTTACCATTTAAATCTTCTTGACTAATATTACTTATAGATAAATTTTCTGGATTTATTACTGGTGAATTAATTAGCAATGTAACCATTTCATTTAATGATTTTATTTGATATGCACTCGCTTGTAAATCAAAATCATTCTTACCAACAAAATATTCGTTTAATTGAACACCACTTGGCAAAGATTTTTGCAGATAAAATGCAAATAGATATGGAGAAAAAGACTGATAATAGAAATCCTTTATTGAATCTGAATATCTTTTCATAGATTTAAGATTAGACTGCGAATTAGCAATCTTTTGAGAAATAAGTTGATATTCGATATGCTTACTTTCCAATCTTCTAATTATAATCTTAGGATAAATACTAATAAGTTGTACTGCAAAAATAAGGGTTATTATAAATCCTGAAGGATAAAAAAGTTCAGTATTGCTTTTATAAATTTGGTAAAGATACTGAATCTTTTCCTTATTCGATCTTTTCGAAGCTAGTATATTCTTTGCCTTGGGCCTTACCCATCTTTTTAAATTTGAATTTTTAAATGCGAAATTATAATTTAGAGGCATGATGATATTAAAGATAGGGTTTCGATTGTCGATTCAATAGAATTTGAGTATGACTCATGAATATCCATTAATTTAGGTATATACGAATAATCTACTAAATTCATATCTGACAATCGTTTAAATCTTGTTGGTAATGGAGTATTTTTATCTAATAAATGATCTAGTCCTTTTCCATAAACGTATATAAATGAAGGCAAGATTTCTTGATACTCTGAAGTTATTAATTCAATAGATCCTAAGATTCTTTGAAAATAATTATTACTTAAATCAGAATTTTCATCTGAAGTATACAAACTAGATCCATAAGGAAGAATATGAGAAGTTAAATCATATGAGTTCCTACCCATCATTACTGTAGTTTTTGTTAGTTCTATATCTATTAAAAAAGTTGTTGGATCTAGAACCTTACTTTTTAAAATATCAAAAACATTAGGTGCACTGGGAACTATACCAATTATAGGAATATTCAAAATAGCTAAAGTATCAGTCCAAGATTCTATTAATTTTCTATTACAATAAACAGTTCTTATCAATTTGTCTTCCTCTGATATTTTTGACAATTCATGAAATTCAATAAAGGTTTCGTTAGGAAGATAAGGACTTTTTGATTGCACAGTATTATCAGTATTAGAAATTTGTTTTAATTCTGATGAATAAAATGTATGTACATTAAAAAAGGAGGAAGACAATATAATAAGTAGAGGTTTTCCGTCTATTTTTAAAAGATCAAATGAATCTAATAAGATATTTGAAAATTCATTTTTTTGTTCAATAACTTTATCACCTATTACATCTCCTTGGACTGGTAATTCAATTACACCCTCTACAATAACTTGATTATCTTTGTTAAGTATTAATCTAGCTATTGTTACCAAATGATCGCTATATGATACAACTCCAATTGTAAATGATTCTTTATCTGCTTTTATCTTTTTACTTCCTTTGGAAATATTAATTTTGACATTTTTAATGCGATTCCAAGGATCATACAATGCCCTAAGAATACTACTATTAAGATCATATTTTATGTAATTAATTCTATTTTTTATACCATTGATTAAGTTTTTAGATTTTGATATTAAAAGTAATTTTTTTCTTGGTTTTGATCTATTTGATATTTCTTTATTCTCTTTGTTTTTGAGACCATTAGAAGTTAATCCGTATTTATTTTTTATAAGCAATCTTATTCCTTTTAAAAAGGTATCCGTAGTCAAATAGTTAGGTAGCCCTAATTTTTTATTAAATAAAAATTTTAATTTTTTCTTATATATAACTGGTCTAAATAGTTTAAGAAAATTAATTCTCCTTTTCATTAATGATTCAATTTTCCTGCTAAATTTATTAGCATTTAATTTCTTATTTATAGTTTCATAAACATTCTCAAATCTATCTAGAGTTGAAAGGAACTTGGTTAATAATTCGCGTTTATTCATATCACTTGTTTAGACTATATAAAGACAACCTGTAAAATCTGTAGCCATTAGATATATCAACTGTCACATCTTTTGATGAGATTCCTTTGACAAAGAAGCCATTTCCTAATGAATCTCCAACCTTATAAAAATCTTGGCCTTTTGTTGTTTTGATCATTGCCAACAAATTATTTCCTGATTTAATTATCCCTTTTAATATCAAAGCTGATTTAAGCACCTCTAAATTATTTGATTCTATACCAGGCGTATTTTGAAAGGGATCCCTAGTACTTCGAACTTTCTTAGATGCTTCATCAAACTGACCTAGTGGCATTGGGAGAAGCTTTTGAGAAGAGGCTTCAATAAGAGTTACTTTTTCCTTTAAAGACAGAGTCTTCTTATTCAATTCTTGATTGTTCTTAGTACTTGCAGCAACAGCTGATGTCCCCAGCAATAGTGAAAACCCAAAAATAAACAACCTTTTTTTTATTAATAAGCATTGATATGTACGAATTGCCATTGAATTATTCCAAACATTCAAACTATTAATTACAATATAACTAGATTGACTAGAACTACCAACTAGTCTAGCTTTATGTTAGAGAAAATTGGCAAATTAAAAAAGTCGATAAAGTCTGTTTCTTTGCTTGGTTAGTTCAATGAAAATATTAATACTATGAATCAAAAAACTTTAAATAAATTTATAACACCTAAAACATGCGAAGACGCTGGAATTGTTGTAAGCGATGTTACTGATGACGCTATTTATATTGGGGCCATGAACCCAGATTATAGCAAAGTTAAAGAGGTCATAAAAAAAATAGAAGCAGAGTACCACTTAAAAGTTGAGGTAAACCAAATCACAACCATGGAATGGGAGCAATCATTCCAAGATCAACTCTTGCAATCGGTTGAGTCAAGTCAATCAAATTCACACAATGATTTCAACGGGGCTGTCGCTAATCTGGACTCCAATATAAAGACTGATAGTTTTGTTTCTAATAATGCAGGGAATTTAAATAGTTCGAATAAAAGCGACTCTGATCCATTGGGAGCATTTTCAAATATTAAAGAACTAAACTTACGTTTCCCTGGACAGTCTAATCCTCAAGAATCTGAAGTTATTCCAACAAGCTCGGCTTCAGAGGAAACTCAAGAAGAAGAAGAGGAAGAATATGATTTAGATATTATCGATGAAGATAATGACGAGGCTTTAATTAAACTTGCGCAAGCCAATATAGGAGAAGAATCTGAGATTGAAAATGATAGATTTTTTGGAGAGGACCTTACAGCGTCAAACGACCCTGTTATTGCTGGGGTCGCATCTATTCTTAGTAAATGCTTTACTTTAAATAGTTCTGATATTCATGCTGAACCACTTGAGGATCGTCTAAGGATTAGATATAGAATTGATGGCGTCTTAAAAGAGGCTTTTGCCTTCCCTAAGTCTCATATCAATCCTATAGTTAGCAGACTAAAAATCATGAGTAGACTTGATATTTCAGAAAAGAGATTGCCACAGGATGGTCGAATCCGTTGTTTATTGCGTGGTAGAAAATCTGACTTTCGAGTAAGTACTCTTCCTGGAAAATGGGGAGAAAAAGTTGTCCTTAGAGCTTTGGAAAGTGATAGCTCAGTTCTAAACCTTTCTAAGTTAATAACCGAAAAAGAAGAATTAAAACTTATAAGAGAAATGTCAAAATCGCCCTATGGAATAGTGGTTGTTGTCGGGCCAACTGGTAGTGGCAAATCAACTACTCTTTATTCTATGTTAAGTGAATTAAATACTCCCGGTGTCAACATCAGCACTGTAGAAGATCCCGTTGAATATACTCTAGATGGCATTCATCAGGTTCAGGTAATCAGAGAGAAAGGTTTGGATTTCTCAAGAGCATTAAGATCTCTTATGAGACAAGATCCAGACATAATATTAGTAGGTGAGACAAGGGACAAAGAGACTGCTCAAGCCGCAATGGAAGCAGCTCTTACTGGTCATATGGTATTTACGACATTGCATGCAAACGATACTGCTACAGCTATTACTCGTCTTGCTGAAATGGAAATTCCTCCCTATCTGATTGGGGCATCCACAATTGGGGTCGTTGCTCAAAGATTGGTAAGAAAAGTTTGCCCTTCTTGCAGCTTTATCAAAAACTTAGATAAAGGAAAAGATGACTTGGCGTTAGGTTTTGGTGTCAAAAAAGCACGCTTTCTAAAGCGAAGTGTCTCAGCTGGAAATCAAAATAATGGATGCTCAATTTGCAATGGAACTGGTTATAAAGGTCGAATTGGAATATATGAGGTAATGAAGATTAATGATTTAATCCGAGATTTAATAATGAAGCATTCAAATGCCGATGAAATCAGGGACAAAGCTTTTATGAAAGTTGGTAGAACTTTACTTGCTTATGGAATGCAGTTAGTTAAGAATCAAATGACTACAATTGCAGAAGTAGAACGCGTCTGCTTGTTAAACGACTCACAACAAGAAGAAGAATGAAACTTACTGAATTAATGTCCGGATTAGTAAAAAGGAATGGGTCAGATCTTCATCTGACAGGTGAGAGTGTACCTTTTTTCAGAATCCAAGGTCAAATATTACCTGCATCTAATACTCCATTCTCTAGTTCAGAATTGCGTGAGCAACTTGAAAATATTCTAGGCAAACAAAAATTAGCGGTATTTGATAAAGAAAAGGAGCTAGATTGTAGCTATGGATTACAAGGAATAGCAAGATTTAGAATCAATCTCTTTTTGGATCGAGGCAAAATTTCTTGTGTAATGAGAGCATTAAGTACACACATACCTAGTTTCTCAAAAATAGGTTTGCCTGACAGTGTACAACAACTATTAAGTCGTCCTAGAGGGCTAATGCTTGTAACAGGACCTACAGGTTCTGGTAAAACGACTACCTTAGCAAGCTCAATTGACTGGATTAATACAAATTACTCACATCACATACTTACAATAGAGGATCCAATTGAGTTTATCTATGAAAATAAAAACTGTTTAGTGAGACAGAGAGAGGTAGGAGAGGACACTAATTCATTCTCTAGAGCACTTCGTTCTGCTTTACGCGAAGATCCTGACATCATTTTAGTGGGTGAGATGAGAGATTTGGAGACAATAAGTTTAGCTATAACAGCGGCTGAGACAGGTCACCTTGTGATGGGCACTCTTCATACGGCATCAGCATCTCAAACCATAGATAGGATAATAGATGTATTCCCAACTTCACAACAGATGCAAGTAAGGGTTCAACTCTCATCATCATTAATAGGAGTGATATCTCAAACTCTTTGCAAGACAATAGATAATAAACGCTCTTTAGCCGCTGAGATCTTAGTCAATAATAATGCGATAGCTAATTTAATTCGCGAGGGAAAATCGTCACAAGTATACTCACAACTCCAGATAGGAGGAAAATTTGGGATGAATACTTTAGAACAAGCCCTATCTCAGCTTGTAAATAATGGTGTAATCACTACAGATGAAGCTGTTTATAAATCTAATCGACCTAATATTTTGAGAGGTTTACTGGATGAAAATAGCACTTCTACTAATAGCAATGAAAATATCTAAATTCTTTTTTATTCGCTGATGGATTAATTCTAGTGGACTATAAATACATCCAAAATCCTAAACTTAGACGTTTGATGGAGACAGGTAGAAATAGAAGACAAGGGATTGAAGAAGTAAGTTCCGAGCATAAGGTAATCAAGAAAAAAATGGAAAATGTATTGCCAATAAAAAATAAGTCAATAAGAAAGAAGCAAAAAACAAAAATATCTACTTTGAAGACTTATGTAGATCTGAAAATCAAAGAAAGGAAAGAATACTTAGAAGGAGATACAAGTGCTTTGCGAGCACGATCTAAATTGCAAAAGCCGAAATCTATGGAAGGTAGACGTGTTAAAAGCCCTCCCGTTAAAGATTTAGCTGTTGCGACCAAACAATTATCTTCAATGATTCGAACAGGATTGCCTCTATTAGAAGCATTGAAGATAATTTCAGATACAACAGAGAATACATCCATAAAATTTGTTTTCAGTGAAATCGCCTTAGGAATCACTCAAGGCTCAACAATTTCTGAAATGCTGGATAAATATCCGGAAGTTTTCAATGAAATGTATAGGGCTCTCGTTAATGCAGGCGAAACTGCTGGTCTTTTGCCCGAGACATTAGATCGTCAAGCTCAATTATTAGAAAGTTTAGCTAAAATAAAAGGCCAAATAAAAAGTGCTATGGCATACCCCATCGCTATAGCCTCACTGACAATAATAGTTGTTTTTATCATGATGATATTTGTCATACCTATTTTTGTAGATATATACGATCAATCTGGTGCTGATTTACCAGCAATAACACAAATGCTAGTTGATTTTTCTAATCAGCTAAAATCAAAAGAATTTTATTTCAAAGCAATTCCTACTGGCTTTGCAATTTATTGGTTTTATTTATACCTTTCTAATAGAGCATATGTGCTTTGGTGGTACGACAAAACTTTATTAAAATTACCTCTGACTAAGGACTTAGTTACTAAATCATGCTTAGCCAACTTTGCTAGAACATTGTCATCACTCAATTCAGCTGGTGTTCCGATACTGGAATCATTAGCCATAGCTAAAAAAACATTATCAAATAGAGTATTCTCAAGGATAATAGAAAAAGTCTATAGCGATATCCAAAAGGGAAATCCTATTTATAGGGTCCTATCTCAAGAGCAATTAATACCTGTAATGTTTGCATCGATGTTCCGCATAGGAGAAGAAACTGGAGAGCTTAGTCAAATGATTACAAAACTAGCTGACTTTTATGAAGACGAAGTTGAGACAAGCGTTAAATCATTGACATCAATCATGGAACCTTTGATGATCATATTTGTTGCTGTATTTGTTGGGGTAATTTTAATTGCGATGTATTTACCAATGTTTAGCATGATGTCGACTGTAGGTTAAAAATTAAATTTCATATGAATTTATATTTTATTCTTATCTTCCTATAAATATTAAATTAGCAAGAGAATCATTTCCTAAGTACCAAACAAATAATCCAGATAAAGAGAGAAAACTTCCAAAAGGAAGTTTTTGTTCTTTTTTAATTGTTCTAAAAATTAATCCAATTATTCCAAATATACCTGCCAAAAAGAATGCCAACCATATAGAGAGGAAAAGCCCATTCAATCCAAGCCAAGAGCCTAAAAATGCCGCAAACTTGGCATCACCATTACCCATTACAGGTTTTTTATAAATTCTCAAACCAATTAAACTGATCGATTTAAAAATAAAGTAACCTAGACATATACACAATAAAGTTTCTATAATTAAAAGATTTGAAGTTAAGTCCTGAAATCTTATTTGAAAAAACCCTGACAAAAATATAGCTAATATTATTCCAAATTTACAAATAATTTCTGGGAGCCAAAGATATTTCATATCAAGTATTGCCATCACAAGAAGTATTGAAATAAAAATCCATCCACAAACTGTTGGAATAAATTGTGGACCAATAGCAAATCTTGAATGCAATGAATAATTATTTAATATGAATAAGAGACCAGTAAATATTTCTATTATAGGATACATTATTGATATTTTTTGGTTACATTTAATACATCTACCTCTTAACAAGATCCAGCTAATTATGGGTATATTTTCATGCCAACGAATTTTATAATTGCATTTCATACAGTGACTACCAGGGAGAACTATTGATTCTCCCAGAGGTAGTCGATAAATAATTACATTAATAAAACTTCCAAAACAGCAACCAATTAAGAAAGTAAAAAAATCTTTTATTAGCATAAGTTAAAATTAAATACTTAATCGATGAAATTAGATCTGTTTTTTATTAGATTTTATTGTTTGTATTTATTCTAGATGAACATCTTGAATAAATACAAACAATCTTTCGATCTTTAATCTTTATTTAGAAAGTTTTGTTTTAATTAATTTTTAAATAGTTGAGCCACTAAAATACTCAGTATATTTTAATTTTCCAATGAAATTCTCCCTCATTATAGGTTAATTTGGCATATGCCAAAGCAATTTTTCTTGCACCTGAATCACAAATCAAGTAAGCTTTTCCACCTGATGTTGATGACATCGTTTTTGATTTAGATTGATCAGCTAAATAAACCAAATCTGGATAGCGAAACTCGAACATTTCTATAATCTTCTTCCAAATTTCATTTTCAGAGGCGTCTCTATTCAATAAGAAATCAACCATATATTTTTCTTGGCTATTACTTTGAGCACCCTCCCGTAAGTTACTTTGACTTTCCTGTAAAAGCTTAGGTGAGGATTCAAAGTTTAGATCAGTTCGCTTAAGAAGCTTTTGATTAAATCGTATGGGCTCAGCAAAACTAGGCTCTATTATTCTTCGAATATATTCTCTAAGTTTTTGATCTGATAAACCTGCTGCTGCTATCAAAGCAATTGGGCCAAGGAAAAGGCCCGCAAGAGTCCAAGACCCAAAACCATGTCCTTTGTCAGAAGCAACTATTCCTGTGATTATTCCAGTAAGGATCCAAAGAAAAACTATTAATATACTCATACTTCTAGATTTTTTATACGAGAAGAATCCTTTGAAGAGATTGACTTAGCTTAAATGCATCTTTAGCAAAAAGTTTTAGAAAAAGCATCCTCGGAACTTCTAAAGCTTTAAAAATGGTATAACTCTCATAGTCTAACTCTTAATGTTAATCAAATTAAATAAATTAAGAAAATAATTTCAGACTAACGTATTAAACTAATCTTAAAATATCAAAGTTTCACCTATCATCTTATGATTACTATATGGGCTATATGAGATCATTTCCTTATTAAAATTACAACTATCTCTGAAAATTTTAAAATCACTAAAAGTATAAGCATCTAAAAGTTTCGTACCTTGACACGTGAAATAGTGATAGTTAACTAGTTAATAGATAATTAAGAGAGTAAATGTACCCTCAAGGCTATTTACTTGATCCAGAAGGTAAAAACCTTTTATCGTTTAAAAGAGATTCAATGAATCCCATGAATGAGGGATTTTTAGAGTTATGGAGCTTCAGGGGGACTACTTCAAAGCAATTTAGATTTAGCAAGAGACTGTCCAAAGGCAAAGCAATAGATCAATGGAATGATTTATTGAAACATGGATGGAAAGTAATAGAAGAGCAATCTGAAGCGGCCTAACAACTTGATGAATTTCAATTATTAATTCTCATTCAATTATTATAGAAATCATTAGGAACAAATTAGTTAAATCATTTAATTTTATAAGTGTTTAAGGCATTTTGCTTTTTCTTATCAACGTTGCGAAAAATCAATTTTGAATAGGTTGACCTAGTTCATCTCTCAATCTTCTAATTCGTTGCAATAGTTTCAATCTTCTACTTCTTGCTGTGGCAGTAAGAAATATCCTCAAAGGGAAATAAATCAAAGTCATAGTCCCTGCCAACCCAGCCATGAGAATAAAAAATAAAG
>MDSV01043039.1_pt1 | contig 12387 bp, 11 predicted proteins | sample 810851 | NCBI WGS metagenome assembly MDSV01 (sample SAMN05326640, study PRJNA326480) | marine metagenome | isolation source: seawater | place: Atlantic Ocean: North East | collected 2012
AAATGGAAATATTCACATGGGAACTGCTCTTAATAAAATTTTAAAAGATATAATTGTAAAATTTCATCAAATGGATGGAAAAGACTCAATATATGTTCCAGGATGGGATTGTCATGGATTACCAATAGAATGGAAAATCGAGGAACAATATAAAAAAAATAAAAAAAATAAAAATGAAATTCCAATAGTAGAGTTTAGAAAAGAATGTAGAGCATTTGCTGAGAAATGGATAGGGGTTCATAAAAATCAATTTACAAGATTGGGTGTTGTGGGCGATTGGGAAAATTACTATTCAACTATGAGCTTTAATGCGGAGGCTCAAATTGTGAGAGAGCTTGGAAAATTTTTAAAAGAAGGAAGTTTGTATAGAGGATTTAAACCAGTATTGTGGTCAACAGTTGAAAAAACAGCACTTGCAGATGCTGAAGTTGAATATCAGGATCATAAGTCAGACACTATTTATACATCTTTTATGGTGAAATCTTCAAAATTAAAAGAATTGGAAGATTGTGAAATTATCATTTGGACAACAACACCCTGGACAATTCCAGCAAATAAAGCTTTAGCTTATAATGAGGCTCTTGAATATGTTGTTCTAAAGATAAATGATAATAGTGATTTTAAAAATAGGAAAATAGTAGTTGCTGATGCTTTAGTAGAACAAGTGATTAAAGAATGTGAAATAAAAGATTATAAAAAAATTTATCAATTTAAAGGTATAGATTTTAAAGGTACTATTTGTAACCATCCCTTTTTAAATATTGGATTCAAACATGAAATTCCAATGCTAGAGGCAAGGTTTGTTACAACTGAACAAGGTACAGGAATCGTGCATTGTGCACCAAGTCATGGACCTGACGATTTTAATTTATGTTTAAATAATGGAATTAAAGCAATTGAAACTGTAGATGGAGATGGAAAATATACTCATAACGTAAAGTTATTCGATGGCATTCACATATTTAAAGCAAATCCAATTGTAATTGAAAAACTTAAAGAGCAAAAAAATTTATTATTCAATAGTGAACTTGTTCATTCCTATCCACATTCATGGAGATCTAAAGCCCCACTTGTTCATAGAGCTACACCGCAATGGTTTATTTCAATGGAAAGTCACAACTTAAGAAACAAAGCTCTAAAAGCAATTGATGATACAGTGTTTTATCCTGCAAAAGGTAAAGAACGATTAAAATCAATGATAGAAACTAGACCTGATTGGTGTGTTTCGAGACAACGAGTCTGGGGTGTACCTCTTCCAATTTTTGTGAATAAGAATACAAAAGAAATTTTAGTAGATGATGATGTAATAGAAAATATTGCCTCAATTTATGAAAAAGAGGGTTCAGATTGTTGGTTTTCAGATGATCCTCAAAGGTTTTTAGGAAAAAAATACAAAGCGGATAATTATGAAAAATTAAAGGATATTGTTGAAGTTTGGTTTGATAGTGGATCAACCCACTCTTTCGTGCTGGAAAAAAGAAAAGATTTAAAATGGCCTGCATCAATGTACTTAGAGGGCTCAGACCAACATAGAGGATGGTTTCATTCTTCATTACTAGAGTCTTGTGGTACAAGAGGAAGAGCACCATTTGAGTCGATTTTATCACATGGTTTTGTTGTAGACGGCAAAGGCTTGAAAATGTCAAAATCTTTAGGCAATGTCATCGCACCTGAGGATATTTTAAAAAAATATGGTGCCGATATTTTAAGAATATGGGTAGCTTCATCTAATTATGCAGAAGATCTTAGAATAGATTATTCTATCTTAGATCAACATGCCGAGTCATATAGAAAAATTAGAAATACATTCAGATACTTATTGGGAAATATAAATGATAATTTTGAGATAATTGATTTAAATAAAATAGAATACCAGCAACTTCCTGAGCTTGAGCAGTTTATGTTACATAAACTATACTCTCTAAATATAAATTTTAAAAAATATTTTAAAAATTATGATTTTCATAATCTTTACAAAGAATTATTAAATTTTTGCACTGTAGACCTTTCAGCATTTTATTTTGATATAAGAAAAGACACTCTTTATTGTGACTCTTTAGATTCAGAAAAAAGAAAAGCAACAATAGCTTTATTAAATATTATTCTGAATTCACTCATGAAGTGGTTTGCACCGATTTTATCTTTTACAACAGAGGAAATTTACAGATTATTATTTAAAAATAAAAAAAGTATTCATCTTGAAAAATTTATAGAATTTCCTGAAAAATTAAAAAACGAAAAATTAAATGAAAAATGGAAAGAGCTTATAAAAATTAGAAATATCTGTAATATTAGCATAGAAGAAAAAAGAGCTAGTAAAGAAATTGGGTCAAGTTTGGAAGCTGAATTGAAAATAGAAATTAATAATAGCTTGAAACATTTTACTAAAAACATTGATTTTTCCGAACTTTGTATAACTTCAAAAGCAGATGTACTTTATGGTGATAACAAAGAAATACTAGCATTAACAAATAAAGCAAAGGGATCTAAATGTCCTGTCTGCTGGAAAATTAATGAACAGCCATGTAAAAAACATAGCTTAATTAATCAAGCTGAATGAATTTAAAAAATTTAAGTAAAAATTTTTATATTGAAACATCTATTATACTTATAATATTTTTACTCGATAGGTTTTCTAAGATATTTGTTATTTATTTAGATAAAAAAAATCCCACTTCTGAAATATATATTTCAAAGTTTTTAAATATAAATTTAATTTGGAATGATGGAATAGCATTTGGACTTTTTTCTTTTGAGAAAACTAATTTGTACAATTTTTTATCCATAGTTATTTTATTAATTATTATATTTATTCTTATTATGATTATTAAAACTCAAGGAATAAAAAAATATCCACTTCTAATATTATTTGGAGGAGCTTTGGGAAATATTTTTGACAGAATAATATACAGATCTGTTCCAGATTTTATTGATTTTCATGTTGGGAATTTTCATTGGTTTGTATTTAATATAGCAGACGTTTTTATAACATTTGGAGTAATTTTTATGATTTTATTAGAAATTACTGGTAATAATAAACAGACAAAACTATGATTAATTTAAAATTAATTCTCTTTTTATTTTTATTTATTTCATCTTGTGGAACAGTAAAAGATGCTTTTTCAAACCAAAAGAAAAATAGTAGTGATGAATTTTTGGTTGAAAAAAAATCGCCTTTAGTTATGCCTCCAGATTATAATGAACTGCCAGTTCCAAAATTTAAAGAAGTAAAAGAATCTTTAGACAAAAATAAAATTAAAGATTTAATATCAAACGGAGAAATTCAAAATAATAAAAATGATAATTTAAATAAGTCTAAAAATGAAAATTTGGAAAAAACACTTATTGAAAAAATTAAAAAGAATTAATGCTTACAAAAGGAATAAGTTTTAAGAATTTTAAAGCAAAGAAGAGTAAACTTACATTAAAAAAACAACTTTTATCTATTTTAAAAAGCAAGAATCCTGTCTTAGATTCATTAAAAAAAAATTATAAAAATAATTACAAATCAAATTTTCTAGATAAATATAAAAAAGTTTCTGATTTTAGATTAATTGGAATGGGAGGTTCAACACTTGGAACGCAAACAGTCTATGATTTTTTAAGAGAAAAAATTAAAAAAAATTTTGAATTTGTTGATAATTTACAATCAGTACCAGATAAACAAAGTAAAAAAAATTATACTAATTTGATTATTTCAAAATCTGGAAACACAATTGAAACAATTATAAACGCAAAAATTTATATTAAAAAAAAGGATAAAAATATTATTATTACTGAAAATAAAAATAATCAGCTTTATCGTCTAGCAGAAAAGCTTAAAGCTGAAATAATCCATCATAATAATTTTATAGGAGGAAGGTATTCAGTTTTATCAGAAGTTGGAATGTTACCAGCTGAACTAATGGGATTTAACCCAAATAAATTTCGACAACTAAACTTATTAATTAAAAATAAAAATTTTCTTAATATATTAATTTCAAATGTTGCATCCATTCTTCACCTAATTAATAAAAAAAAATTTAATTCTGTAATTATAAATTACGACGAAAAGTCAGAAAGTTTATTTAAATGGTATCAACAATTAGTTGCAGAAAGCTTAGGTAAAAAAGGAAAAGGTCTGCTTCCAATTGTTTCTAATATGCCAAAAGACAACCACAGTGTTATGCAGCTTTACTTGGATGGATTTCAGAATAATTTTTTTACCTTTTTTTTCGTAAACGAGATAAAATCAAAAAAAATGATTAATAAAAACTTTTTGTTTTCTCAAAATTATTTAAAAAATAAAAAATTATTAAAAATATTACATGCTAAAAAAGAGGCTACAGAAAATGTTTTCAATAAAAAAAAAATCCCTTTTAGAAGTATAGAAATTGCAAAAAGAGATGAAAAAACTTTAGGTGAATTGTTCTGTTTTTTTATTTTAGAAACTATTTTGCTTGGCAAATCTTTGAATGTAAACCCTTATGATCAGCCTGCCGTAGAACTTATAAAGGATGAAACAAAAAAAATTTTAATCTAAAAACTTATAAATATTATTTTAGATATACCATATTTCTTTTCATCTATAATGTTATAATCAGATGGAAATAAATCCTTTTCATTTTTGTGACGATGGATAATGATAATTCCATTATTTTTTAAAATTTTACTTTTCCTTATGTTGCTCAAAATTTTGATTAAATTTTTATCCTTATAAGGAGGATCTATGAAAATCAAATCAAGTTTATTATTGAAATTTGAAAATATATTTTCTTCGTAAACATTTTTTTCTATAATTTCATAATTGTGAATTGACTTTAAGTTAATTAGATTTTTTTTTAATATAATTAAAGCTTTAGAATAATTTTCAATAAAAAATACTTTATTAACTCCTCTAGATAAACACTCAATACCAAATGATCCAACTCCTGAAAAAATATCTAGTACGTTTGAATCATATAGATTAATTTTAAATTTATTTGAATGATTAATTATATTAAAAATAGACTCTTTAGTAAGATCTTTTAGGGGTCTTGTTTTCATATCTCTTGGTTGAAGTATTTTTTTTCCTCTAAAAGATCCACCAATTATTCTCATTATTTGATTACTTTATGGCCGATATCTTTTCTATAGAAACCACCACGCCAATTTAATTTTGTTAAGTTTTTAATAATATTTTTTTTTGCTAAATTAAAATCATCTGAGATTGAAATGAAATTTAGAACTCTTCCTCCAACTGCATAGACTTTTTTATTTTTTAATGATGTGCCTGCATGAAATATGAAATCATTTTTTTTTGATTTAATGCTATTCAAATTACGTATTTCAACATTTTTTTTATATTTATCAGGATAACCTTTTGAACATAATACAATACATAAACTTTTTTTATTTAACCATTCAATTTCAATTTCATTAAGCTTTCCATCACAACTTGCTAAAATTATATCAATTAAATCAGTTTTTAATTTTGGAAGTATAGTCTGACATTCTGGATCTCCCATTCTAACATTGTACTCAATTAAATATGGTTCATTGTTAACTATCATTAGTCCTGCGTATAAAAATCCTTTATATTTTGTTCCACTTTCAGATAGACCCTTTAAAGTAGGTTTAATAATTTTATTAATTATTTTTTTTTCTAATACTTTATTTATTAACCTTGATGGAGAGTAAGCGCCCATTCCACCAGTATTTTTTCCTTTATCACCCTCTAGTACCCTCTTATGATCTTGTGCAGTATCAAATTTTTTAAATGTTTTTCCATCATGAATTGTAAAAAAACTCATTTCTTCACCTGCTAAAAATTCTTCAATTAATAAGTTTTTTGCTTTACCAAATTTTCCATGAAATATTTCATCTATGGCTATCTTTGCTTCCGTTTGGTTATTACAAATATAAACTCCTTTACCAGAAGCAAGATTATCTGCTTTTATTACTAAAGGAAAAATTGTTTTTTTTAAAAATTTTTTTGCACTCTGTTTATTTTGAAAAATACCAAATCGGGCTGTTGGAATATTAAATTTTTGACAAATTTTTTTTGTAAAAATTTTTGAGCCTTCAAGTTGAGAAGCAGCTTTATTAGGTCCAAATATTTTTATTTTAAATTTCTCTAAATAATCTACCAATCCATCCACTAAAGGCTGTTCTGGTCCAACGATAATTAAATCAATTTTTTTTTCTAAAATAAAATCTTTTAAATTTTCAAAATTTCCTAAATTAATACTTATATTTTTAGCTACATTTTCAGTTCCAGCATTACCAGGAAAACAAAATATTTTTTTGACCTTCTTTGATTTTTTTAAGCTATGGCAAATTGCATGCTCTCTTCCACCACTTCCTATTATACCAACTTTCATATACAACTATATAAACTAAAAATGAAAAAAAAATTAGCTAAAATAAAATATTTACCAAATAATTTTCAAATTATAGAACATGGTGATTATGTTGAGTGCGCAGTGACTGGTAAAAAAATAACCTTAGAAAGTTTAAATTATTGGAATGTAGAGTTACAAGAAGCTTATTTTTCTTATAAAGAAGCTTTTAAAAAAAGAGAAAGCATTAATAAGAAATAACTTTTACTTCCAACGATTATGTGACCATATCCATTGCTCTGGTTTTCTTAAAATCATTTTCTCAAGAATTAAATTTAATTCATCTGTAATCTTTTGTATTGAGGCATCATTTGAAAAAAGTATTGGTTTATTGATTGTTATTTTAAAGTTTAAATCCTCAATTCTCTCAATATAAACAGGGACAATAGGTATGTTAAATTTTTTAACAAGTTGAGCTGGTATTGTTGTGGTCAAAGCTTTTTGATTAAATAAATTAGATAAAATTCCCTCCGAAACTCTTTGATCTATCATTAGAGCAGTAGAAAAATTTTTTTTTTTTAAATAAATTAATTTTTTTAAACCACCAATTCCTTTTTTAATTTGATTTTTACAAATATATTTTTTTCTTATCAATTCCATTATTGGGTTTAAAAAAATATTATTGAGTGGTCTATAAATTGCAGATAAATTAATTCCTGATTTTTCCAAATACATTGCCATCAATTCAAAGTTACTTAAATGTCCTGAAATAAAAACAACCTGTTTACCAGAATGTTTTATATTTTCTAAAATTTCTTGACCATCTATTTCAATTTTTGCATCAAGTTTTTCAGATCTAAAATCTTTTATGAATATATATTCTGCAAATACTCTTCCATAATTATTCCACATTGATCTAGAAATATCTTTTATATCCTCAGATTTAATATCTGGTAATGCCTTTTTTATATTTAAATTAATAATTTCTTTAGATCTAAAAAAGGGTCCAATCTTTTCAAATATTTTACCACTAAATTTTGAGGATAAATTCGGACCTAAAATTTTAAAAAATATAAAACATATAGCTATTATAAAAAATTCTAATAAATATTTTAAATATTTCATAAATTAATGATACTTTGAATAAACTTATCTTCATCTATAAAATTTAATTTAGATTTGATAAAATTTATTTTATTTATATTTTTGTTGTTTAATCTTAAATAATCCTTTTCAGTCGTGATAATTTTACAATTTAAATCGTTTGCTTGCTTTAATATGTTGTTAATATCTTCATCTTTATATTTATAATGATCTGGAAATTCTATATCTCTAAGCACATTTAATCCGTAACTTTTTATCATTGAAATAAAAGTTTTGTGATTTCCTATTCCAGAAAAAACTAAGTAATAACTTTCCTTTTTAAATTCTTTTAAATTTATTGGTTCATACTTTCCAACATGAATATTTATTTTTGAATTAATTTTATAAATTTGTTCTTTTAAATTATTTAAATTTTCTAAATTACCATTTAGGCACACATGATCATATTTTTTTAAATTATTAATATTTTCTCTTAAAGGTCCTGATGGGATTGTCATTCCGTTACCTATCCAATTTATATTATTAAAGCATACAAAAGTAAGGTCATGGTAAATAGATTTATCTTGAAGTCCATCATCTAGAATAGCAAATTCATAATTTTCTTTTTCAGCTTGTTTAATAGCATCTATTCTGTTTGGTGCTAAAAAAAGTTTCCCGCTTTTTTTTAAAATTTTCTGTTCGTCAATTTGATTTTTGTAATCTTTTTTAATAAAGCATGACTTAATATTTCTTTCATTTAGGATTTTATTTATTTTTATACTTAATGAGGTTTTTCCAGTTCCGCCAATATATATATTTCCAACGCAAATAGTTTTTATCTTATTTTTTTTATTTTTGGGACTAATCTTAATGAAAACAAACAGCCTTATTAAAAGTGTTAAGGGTAATAATAAAAATGAATAAATATTAGGTTTTTTATAATCCCAAAATTGAGGTTTTTTTAATTTCATTTATATAAAATTATTTATTTCTTTTATTGTTTTTTTTAAAATTATATTTCCAATTTTTTTGATCTTATTGCTACTAATTTTATTTTTTTTAAAAGAAATTTTTGAAGTTAACTGATTTATATTTTTTATTTCTTTAGAAGCGTTTAAAGTTTTAAGATATTTATAAACTTCTTTAAAATTATCTACATAAGGCCCATGCAACACTCTCGCTCCGTGATGCATTGGTTCTAATGGATTTTGACCTCCTCTAATTGAAATTGATTTACCAAGAAAAACTGATGAACTTATTTTATAAAAGTTCTTTGATTCTCCAAATGTATCTACCAGGTATATGTCTACATTTTCTAAATTATTAATTTTTGTGCTGTGAAGTAAAACTTTCAAATTAATATTTTCTAATGTAGATTTTATTTCATTCACTCTGTTGATGTGTCTTGGTATAATTATTGTAATTAATTTTCTTATCTTTTTTTTTAATTTTATATGTGCTCTTGCGCAAAACAACTCTTCTCCTGGATGAGTACTTGCGGCAACCCAAGTTTTATGTTTTTTAAATTTAAAATTTAAATTATCTATATTTGTATTATAGAATTTATTTTCTATGAACTTAAGATTACCTATTATATCATTATTTTTAACATCAAATTTCTTTAAATAATATTTTGTTTCATTATTTTGTGGATATGCTCTTGTAATATTTTTAAATATTGAGTGTGAAAAATTCTTGAAATTCATCCATCTTTTAAAGCTTTTATTTGTAATTCTAGCATTGAGTAAAAGCAGAGGTATGTCATTTTTATTAATTGATCGAAACATTGTTGGCCATATCTCAGAGTCAATAAATATAGCAATGCTAGGTTTCCAAAATGATAAAAATTTTTTTACAATAAAATAATGATCTATAGGAAAAAATTGATGTACTGTTTTTTTTAATTTTAATTTTTTAAGTACTTTTGAGGAACTCAATGTATTTGAGGTTACTAAAATTCTATTTATAGATTTATTATTTTCATAATAATGAATTAAGGGCACTATACTCATTACTTCTCCAACACTTGAACCATGAAACCAAATTAATTTACCATTACCTCTTTTCTCGCTGGGTATACCAAACTTTTCGATGAATCTTTGATGATCTTCTTTTCTTTTTAAGATTCTAAAAAAAATTATTATAGGCGAAATTAAAATGATTAAACTAAATATAATTTGATAAAAAAAAAACATATTTATTTTTGAATTTGTTTTTCATAAAAGTTTTTATATAAATCAGATTTTTTTAACAAAATTTCGTGTGTACCGCTTTCAACCACGTTGCCATTGTCAATAACATAAATGTTATTTGAATTCAAAATTGTAGAAAGTCTATGAGCAATTACAATTGTAGTTTTATTTTTTGTGAGAATTTTTAATGCATTTTGAATTTTTGACTCGGTTTCAGAATCAAGTGAGGAGGTAGCTTCATCCAATAAAACTATTGGACTTTTTTTCATCATTGCTCTTGCAATCGAAATTCGTTGTTTTTCTCCTCCGGATAATCTAACTCCATTTTCTCCAATTAAAGTTTGATACCCATTTGGAAGTTTATTAATAAATTCTTCACAGTGTGATAATTTTGCTGCTTCATAAACTTCTTCATCAGATGCGTTTTCTTTTGCATACTTGATGTTCTTCATGATAGTATCATCAAACAACGTAGTTTCTTGAGTTACTAGTGAAATATTATGTCTAAGAGTGCTTAAATTAGTCTCATAAATTGATTGATTATCAATTGTTATGTTACCTGATTGGGCATCATAAAAACGAGGTATTAAATTTAATATTGTAGATTTCCCAGAACCACTATGACCAACTAAAGAGGTCATTTTACCTCCCAAAAACTCTAAATTGATTGATTTTAAAGTTTTGCCCTCATTGATTTCATAAGAAAAGTTTAGATTTTCAAATTTAATTTCACCTTTAGAAATTTTTAGAGGCCTTGATGCAGGAAGGTCTTTAATAGAATTCTTTTGATCAATAATTGGAATTATTCTGGATGCTGCTGAGATTCCTTGATTATAAACCATATTAAGTGTCGATAGAGCTCTTACTGGCTGATATGCTAACATCATTGCTGCCAGAAATGAGAAAAAGTTATTTATATCAAGTTCATTTTTTGAAATAAGAATTGCTGAATAAAATATTAATATCGCAATCATTATACCTGTTAAAGTTTCCATTACTGGAGACATTCTTACAAAAACTATAGCTATTTTTTTATTTTTATTTTTCAATTCACTTAAATGATGTTCTGCTCTTTCGTTTTCATAATTTTCTCTCTGAAATATCTTGATTAACTTATGATTTTTAAATAATTCAACCAAGTAAGTTGTGAGATAACCAGATTTTTCTTGTGCTTCTGTTGTAACTTTTCTAACTCTTTTTCCTAATATTTTTGATGAAATCCCTGCGAGTGGGATCATTATTATTGATGCTAAAGCTAATTTCCAGTTTTGCAAAAACATAACACTAAGCAAACCTATTAAAGTTAGCGTATCTTTAAATAATGTTAATATAGCATTACTAAGCAAACTAGTTATCTGGTTTACATCATAGGTCAAATTCGAAATGAATTTTCCAGAATGTTTTTTATCGATAATTTGGGTATCTGTTTTAATCAACGAATGAACCATGTTCACTTGGAGTTTCTTTTTTATTTCCTCTCCTACACTGATCATTGTTGATTTAGCCAAATAGAGTGAAAAGCCTTTTGTTGTAAAAGCTATAATTATTAAAAATGGTATTATAAGAATTAAAGATCTATCTTTTTCAATAAATAATTTTTTAATTGCAGGATCTAGAAGCCAGGCAATTGATGAAGTGCTGATTGCAACTAGCACAGAAAATAATACAGATAAAATAATTTTATTAATAAATTTTTTTGTATAGTCTTTGTAAAGTCGCTTTAGAATTTCTGATTTCAACATTATATATTTTTAGCTATTAAGATATTCAAAAAAATTATAAGACCAAACAAATTATTACTTTTGAAAGCCTTGAGACAATTTTCAGGTTTAGTAGGTAGAAAAATTCGTATTTGATAGAAAAATAAATAAAAAATAGGGATTAGTAATAATAAAAAATAAATTAAATTATTTAGTTCCATATAATATCCGCCAAAGCTGAAAAAAATTAACAAAAATAAGTAACATAAAATAATAAATTTTTTTTCTTTCCCTTTAAATTTTATTGAGGTTGATTTTAATCCAATTATTTCGTCATCTTTTATATCTTGATATCCATATATAGTGTCATATCCCAGTGTCCAAAATATGGCTCCAAAATAGAACAGAATAGCGACTAAATCTATTTGACCTTTAATTGCAGTCCAACCTAGAATTAAACCATAATTAAATGTAATTCCTAAAAATAATTGGGGCCAGTAAGTATACCTTTTCATAAGAGGATAAGTAAAGGCAAGTGGCATTGAGCTCATGGCTAAAATTATAGTAAGGAAATTAAAATTTAATAAAACCATTAAAGCTAAAAAACATAAAACTATAGAATAAAAAATCGCAAGCTGTATAGAAATTTTGCCTGAAGCTATAGGGCGATTTTTTGTACGAGATACTTTGGCATCAAAATCTTTGTCTAAAATGTCATTAACTATACATCCAGCTGATCTCATAAATACCGAACCCAAAAAAAATAAAATTAAATAAAATAAATAATTATTTAAATTTGTAGAAAAATCATAAGCCAATGTTAAACCCCATGCACATGGCCAAAATAGAAGCATAAACCCAATTGGTTTTTTTAATCTGGTTAATTCGATAAAAAGTTTTACCTGGTTCATGATATTTTACTTGTAAATAACAAAGCCTAGTTTCATAATCAAATTGATTCGTATGAATATAGATTATACCGTTACAGCGCTAATGTTTCCTGCAATTCCTTTATTAATGAGTGTTTATAGTAATAGGTTTCATTCGCTTAGTATTTTAATTCGCCAGCTTCATGACGAGCATGTTTATGAAAAACATATACCACCTGAGTGG
>MDSV01107397.1_pt1 | contig 12387 bp, 5 predicted proteins | sample 810851 | NCBI WGS metagenome assembly MDSV01 (sample SAMN05326640, study PRJNA326480) | marine metagenome | isolation source: seawater | place: Atlantic Ocean: North East | collected 2012
GCGCGCGTGAAACGTTCATCTCGCGCGTGCGCCGCGCGCGCGACGCCGCGGGCGCGTCGACGCGATGCTCTCGCCGCGCCGCTCGCGGGACTCGGTCTCATCGGCGTCTCCTCGCCCTCGTCGTCCGAAGCCGAGGGACAGCCGATCGATTGGTTACTGAAGACGACGTTCGACGAGGACGTCGATCTGGTGGAGATCATCAAGGCGTCGGCGAGCGGGGACGACGACGCGGGGTCGGCGGCGTGGTTGGACGAACGCGCGACGGCGTCGGCGGAGGCGGAGGCGAAGAAGCGGGCCGAGGCGGCGGACCGAGGCGACGGAGGAACGACGGAGGAACCCGAAGAGGAGCGCGAACCGATGGACGTGGCGGCGACGGCGACGAAATTTGGGAAATTGGGCGCGATTTTGGTGTTCGCGGATGTGGTCACGGCTGCCATCATGGGGAAGAGCGTGCTCGGGGTGGCGAAATCCATGGAGCGCGAGCTGGAGATGGGAGAGGATGGCGAAGTTCGCGAGGTGAAGAAGACGGCGGAACCCGCCGAGGGTGGAGATTGGAAGGAAAGGATGGCGGACAAACTCATGAACAAACTCAAGGAGAAGAACGCCGAGGAGGTCGAGGGAGAGGACGGGGACTCGTCGGCGTGAGACGACGACGAGCGACGAGTGAACGAGACACCGTATTAAATTATCTCGCGTCTACAGTAGCTACGTATGGTGTTGTACAATAAAAAAAACCGTCTATCTCGATCGTCCGCGACCGCCGCCGCCGCCGCGACCTCGCTGTCTGTTCGCGCGGTCGTTGGGGCGTTTGTTGGACGAACCGCCGCCGACATTTTCGAACGAAAAGCCGGGCGACATGAGGCTCTTATCCATGTCCGGAACTAACGCCTCGCGCGTGACCACTTGCACGCCCTCGTGTGTCCACACGCGAAACGACGCGTTTCCATCGCACCCGACGCCGATCCAGCATAAACCCGCGATCGAGATGTCGCGCGTCGACGACTTCCAATCCTCTCCGTATACGTTGACGATGCGCGAACCCCACTTACCGAACTGTTGCATGCGAAGTTCGCCGACCGGCGGCGTCATTTTCGTACCACCGTGCTTCTCGAGGAAAGCGTCCGCGCCCTTGGATGATCGCGCGTAGTGCGTGGGCACTTTGTTGGACGCCCACACGGTGAGGTAGAGCGTGCGCTGCGGAGACTCCAAGAGGTCGATGCGAGCCAAACCGCCGATGTGAATCGTTCCTCCGACCTCGATGCGATATGTGCGCGGCGTCACGCGCTTGTTCGGTAAAACAATCTTCATCTCTTCACCGTTTAAGCGAGACGACAGCTGAAACGGCTGCAACAATCCCGGCGTGTCGTACACGTCCGAGCCGTTGGGCAAGAGCGACGGAAGTTTCACCATCCCGAGTGTCGTCCCGGGCAGCGGGCTCGCGATCGGACCGCCGTCTTCCTCACCGGGACCGCCGTAACGCTTGCTCAGACGATTGATGAGAGAACTCTTCCCGGCGTTTTGGGCGCCGACGACGTACACCTCTTTGCCCCTATCCAGCAACTTTTCGAGTTGGTCGGCAAAAATTTGCACACCCATGCCCGCCTTGGCACTGACCAAGTGCACGCCCGCGCATCTTGACAGACCGAAATCCTTCGCGCGACGTCGAACGAAGGACGTCAGACGCGTGCGCGTGCACTGTACCGGCATCAAATCAACCTTGTTCGCCACCAGGAGCACGTCGACGACGCCCTCCTCCGAATACGGCTCGATGACGTCGATGGCGTCGACCGGGAACGATCCGTCGAAATCCAACAAATCCACCATGAGTAACACCACGGCGCTCCCTTTCGTTGTAAGTCGTTCGAATCGATCGCCGATGACGCGAGAGAAATCAAACGACGGCAATAAAATCTCCACCGCCTCGTTCTTCACCCGTCCGCTCGTTCTCAACGCGAAGCACCGAGCGCACACCACCGCCGGCGGACCCTTCTTCTTCTTCGCCCGTCGCCTTGTCGCCTCGTCGTCCTCGTCCTCTTCGTCCGCGAATAACGAATTCAACGCATCCAACCGCGCCTCCGCCTCCTCTGCGCTCAGCGCGCTCACGTTCTCTTCATCCGTGAGCTCAAACCCGGGCGGCACGTACGTCTCGTCGATGTCCTCGTCGTCGAAATCGTCGTCATCCTCACCGAATTCAAACGTTTCGTCGAGTTCAAACGCCTCCTCCCCGCCCTCGTCCTCGTCCTCGTCCTCGGCGCGCGCGCTCGCCGCCTCCAAAACCTTTTTGGGCATCACGAAAAACCCCGGCGCATTCTTATCCTCGCTCTGCAATCCCACCCCGCATCCCGGACACACGCTCGCCACCCCCATCCGCGCCAGCGCCTCCTCCCTCGCCTCATCGCTCGCCGTCGCGACGACACCCCGCCGCGCCGTCGTCGACCGTCCCGCGCGCGCGCTCGCGCCTTCTCGCCGCGCCCCGACGCTCGACCTCGTCGACGCCCGCGCCCGCGCCCGCGCCGACGCCGTCGACCGCGTCGTCACGAACGCATTCCCGCTCGCGCGCGTCACCAACGCGCTCGCCAACGCGCGCATGACGTGCCGCATTCTCCCGTTCCCACGCGTTCGCGGTGGCGCGCGGGAACGTCAACAGACGCTCGAAACGATGCGTCACGCCTCCACCGCGCGCGCGCCGTCCTCGCGCGCGCGTCGACACGGCGGTAAAAAATACCTTCGTTCGCCTCGCGTCGTCGTCTCGTCCCCCACGACGTCGCGTCCGTCCGATTCGCGCGCGTCATCATTCATCCATCGGCACGCGTCCCATTCCATCCCATCCCGTCCCATTCCATCCCATTCGATGTCGTCATCGTGTCGTCACAGCACCGCGCGAGCGTCGTCGCATGCTTCGAGCGAGGACGGTGACGAGCGCGCGAGTAACGTGGGGATTGACGCGCGGGCGCGGACGCGGACGGGCGGTGACGACGCGGCGGAGCGCGGCGGACGGAGGCGCGACGCGTCGGGAGGTGATGATCGGGAGCGCGGCCGGGGTGGGGGCGGTGTGCGCGGTCGAGGCGGCGATGCGGGCGCAGACGAACGGAACGACGATGGTGAACGGGGCGAAGGATGCGAAGAGGGCGTTGGCGGAGCTGGAGGCGCTGCGACCGGGGACGAGGTTGGCGAAAGGGGCGTTCGAGGTGGTGTCGACGAGACGAGTGGCGCCGTACGACGTCGTGGCGGTGGAGTTGGAACACGTCAAGACGGGAGCGAAGCATCTGCACGTGGGGGCGGATGATTCTAACTCTGGGTTTAACGTCGCGTTTCGCACGACGCCGAGAGATTCCACGGGTGTAGCGCACGTGTTGGAACACACGGTTTTGTGCGGGAGCGAAAAGTTTCCGGTGCGGGACCCGTTCTTTAACATGTTGCGACGATCGCTGAGCACCTTCATGAACGCGATGACGGCGAGCGATTTTACGTGCTATCCGTTTTCAACGATGAACCGCACGGATTACAAAAACTTGCTCGACGTGTACTTGGACGCGGCGTTTTTCCCGAAGATTGCCGCCATAGACTTTTCGCAAGAGGGACATCGCTTTGAGTTCTCCAAGATGGACGATCCGACGAGTGATTTGATTTACAAGGGCATCGTGTTCAACGAGATGAAGGGTGCGATGGGTTCGCAGGCCTCTCGCTACAGCAGAGCGCTCGGTGAACATTTGTTCCCCACGAGCACGTACCACTGGAACAGCGGCGGCGATCCCATCAACATTCCGGATCTCACGTACGATCAGTTGAAGGCGTTCCACGCGGTGCACTATCATCCGTCGAACGCCAAATTTTACACGTACGGTGATTTACCGCTCGAGGACACCCTGCAACAGATTGAAGATTCCGCGCTCAGTCGTTTCGATCGCTTGGACGTGAGTAAGCTCGTCGTCGAGGACGAGCGACGTTTCACAGCGCCGAAGCGAGTGGACGTGACCGTACCGGCGGACGCCGTCGTCGCAGACAAGGAAAAGCAATCGATCGTTTCCATCGCGTGGCTCATGGTGAACCAAATCGACGATCCCATCTCTTTGGATAACTTTGCCCTCAGCGTCGCGAGCGATTTGTTGACGAGCGGTCCGCAATCGTACTTTTACGAGGCGCTCCTCGAACCGAGACTCGGCAGCGCGTTCGCTCCGGGCACCGGGTACGGCGGTTCGAGACGCGAGACGTCATATTCCGTCGGTGTCAAGGACGTCGCCGAGAAGGACTTGGCCAAGGTTGAAAAGATCATCATGGACGTGTTCGAGCGCATCTCTCGTGAAGGTTTCCCTCGCGAGCGCGTCGAGGCGGTGATGCACCAAATTGAACTCGACGCCGCGGTCGTCACGACGCAGTTTGGTTTATACACGGGGTTCGGCTCCTTCTCTACGTGGGTACACGACGGCGACGCGTTGCGCTCGTTGCGAACGCCAGAGCTCGCCGCCAAGCTCAACGCTGCGCTCGACGCCGATCCGCAGTATTGGCAAAAGCTCATCAAGAAGTGGTTCTTGGATAACAAGCACCGCCTCACGATCACGGCGCGCACGGACGCTGATTACGACAAAAAGCTCGACGACGCGGAGAAGAAGAAGCTCAAGGGCATCGAAAAGAGGTTGACGGAGGAGCAAAAGGCGAAGATTGTCACCGACGCACTCGTTCTCAAGGAGAACCAAGATAAAAAGGAAGACGTATCCGTCCTCCCCACCCTCGTCGTCTCGGAAGCGGTGCCAAAGGAAATCAAACACTGGGGCTCGAAGAGCATGAAGATTGCCGGTAACGTACCGCTTCAGTACGACGAGCAACCGACGAACGGGGTCGTCTACTTCAGCACGCACTTTGACATGGACGGCCTTCCACAACGACTCGTGCCGTACGTCGACATGTTCGCGGATTTCATCGACCAAATCGGTACGGAGAAGATGAAGTACAAGGATTTGGCAGAGGAAATCAAGCTTCGCACTGGTGGATTCAAGGTTGACACCGTCGTTCGACCGTCTGTGGACGGCAAGGCGACGCCGCAAGTCTCGCTTTCGATAAGCGGCCACGCGCTCGAGCGCAATGTGGACGCGATGTTTGACATTCTCACCGACTTGCAGACGTCCAAGTGGAGAGGCGAAGAGGACCGTGTCAAGTTACTCCTTTCTCGTCGCGCGGCCGCGCTCGGTGCATCCGTCGGGCAACAGGGCATGCAATACGCCAGAAGTCTCGCTGGAGCGCAAATCAACGCGACGACAAAATTGTCCAATGAGACGAGCGGTTTGCCGCACGTCGGTCTCGTCTCGCGCTTATCCAACGAGGAAGCGATCGATGAATTGGAAACCGCTCTCAGCGAGATCGCTGCCTTCGTCCTTCGACCAGAGCGCGTGCAAAGATGTCGCATCGCGTGCCAGAAGGAGAGTTTCGACGCGACGGAGCGCCGATTCGCCAAGTTCTTGTCGGAAATCAAACCCATCGCCGAGAGCCCGGTCGAGGCGGACACCGTGGAGACGGAGCTGAAGTCGTTCAAGCCGGCGCTGTCTAAAGTGTTCGTTTCCGTTCCGGGTCAAACGAACTATTGCGCCGCCGCGCTTCCGGCTCTGCCGTACACGCACCCCGACGCTCCGGCGCTCTTCTTGCTCGCGCAAGCCTTGAGCGCGGGATACCTCCACCGCGAGATTCGCGAAAAGGGCGGCGCCTACGGCGGTGGCTGCGCCTCCGACCCCATGTCATCGCTCTTCTCCTTCTACTCGTACAGAGATCCGAACACGACCGAGACTCTCGAAACGTTTACCAAATCCATCGAGTGGGCGACGCAGAGCGGTAACATCACCAAGAAAGAACTCGAAGAGGCGCAGCTTCGAGCCTTCAAGCAGCTCGACGCCCCGCTCGCGCCGAGCGCTCGCGGCAAGTCCGGTTTCATCTCTGGCGTCTCCGAAGCCGAGCGTCAAAAGTTCCGCGACGGATTGCTCTCGTGCTCGCCCGCGGATTTGGCCTCCGCCGCCAAAAAGTATCTCGCCGGCGTTCCGCCCGCCATCGCCGTCGTCGGTTCCTCCGAGAAAGCGCCGCTCGGTGACTCCGAGTGGATCAACCTCGACGCGCAGGGTAATCCACGCGCGTCCTAAACCGTTTCAAACCCACGGTCGCGCCCTCGTAGAGTCGTTCGAGTTGTGATCTGTATTCGCGTATTCATTTTCCTCCAAGAGAGACTATCGACGGTTCACGACTCAATCATACCCATTCGACGCGCTCCGGAGAAGAATTAGGCCGACCGCGTGCCGACGCATCGCTCGCGTCAGACGCACGCCGCGGGCGCGCACGGGCGTTGACCTCGCGCGCGACTCCACTCGTGTCCCTCGCGCTCCCTCGAGCGCTCCGCCGCGCGCCGCGCACCGCCGCGCGACCGAGGCGCGAGCGCTCCCGCGGCCGATCGTCGCCAACGGCCTCGCGCACCCGTCGACTCGATCGCGTCCTCACGCGCGCGAGAGACGCGTCGCGCGCCCGGAAACGAACGCGCGGGGAGCGCCGTGAGTTCCCTCGCGCGCGATGAGCATGTCGGACAAGAGGATGGAGCGATCGCGCACGGTCATGGATAAATTGCGCGGGAGGCGCGCCGAGCCCGAGTCGCGCCGGCTCGTCGTCGGCGCCGATAAACCGAACGACACGAAGGATCTGCCGATCGCGTATCGATTCAAGAGTAACTCGATCAGCACGGGGAAGTATAACCCGGCGACGTTTTTTCCAAAGGGTCTGTACGAACAGTTTCGACGAGTGGCGAATCTGTACTTTTTGTCGGTGGCGATCATCTCGCTCTTCGATACGGTGTCGCCGATCCAGCCGTATACGACGTGGACGCCGTTGACGTTGGTGATCGGGGTGTCGTTGTGTAAGGAAGCGATAGAGGATTACAAGAGACACGTGCAGGATCGCGAGCAGAACACGTCGGCGGCGGAGAGATTTAATGGAACGACGTTTGAAAAGTGCGAGTGGCGAGGCTTGGAGGTTGGCAACGTGGTTCGCGTGGTGAGGGATGAGTTTTTTCCGTGCGACATTGTCATGTTGGATTCGTCGAACGATGAGCACACGTGTTACGTAGAGACGAAAAATCTGGACGGTGAGACCAACCTGAAAACGAAGCGTTCCGTCGAAGTCGATGGCGTCACCTTCGATCGCGAAGGCTTGTCCAAGTTGTGCTCGGGACAGTCGTACATCGAGTGCGAACACCCGAACAACTCGCTCTACACGTATTCAGGCAACTTGGGAATCGGAGCACCGCTAGTGAAAAAGTCCAAAAAGGTTTCGCTGAATCCGTCGAATGTGTTGCTTCGGGGTTCGAGTCTTCGCAACACGGAGTGGATCATTGGCATCGCCATCTACACCGGTCACGACTCCAAAGTGATGATGAATGCGACGGCTACGCCGTCGAAGCGCTCACACTTGGAGAAACAAATGGATGGGGTCGTCATCACCATGCTGATCGCACTCTTCGTCATGAGCACGGCGTCAGCGATTTACTGTTCTCAGTGGATCTCCAATAGTTCGCACAATCACTGGTACTTGGAGGTTGACTTGCAAGACATCACGTTCAACCCGGACAACAAGGTCATGGTCGGCGTAGTGTCTTTCTTCACGTCCTATGTCTTATACGGTTATCTCATTCCCATCTCACTGTACGTGTCGTTGGAGATCGTCAAGGTGTTTCAAGGGTTCGTGTTTTTGAATAAAGACCGCGCCATGTATCACGCCGAGACGGACACTCCGGCGCTCGCCAGAACGACGAATCTCAACGAAGAACTCGGCATGGTGCACACTGTGTTGAGTGATAAGACGGGGACGTTGACATGCAACTCGATGGAGTTCTTCAAGTGTTCCATCGGTGGAGTGAGCTACGGTGAAGGCGTGACGGAGATTGAACGCGCTATTTTGCAACGCGCTGGCAAGCCGGCGCCGCCAAAGACCGCTGGCGCGATCGAACCCTCTTTCAACTTCCGAGATAAGCGAATCGAGAACGGCGCGTGGGGCAAACGCTCCGACGCCGATCTGTGCCTCGGATTTTTCCGAGTGCTCGCCATTTGTCAGTCAGTCATTCCCGAAGGAAATCCCGTGCCGGATGAAATCGTCTATCAAGCCGAGAGTCCCGACGAACTGGCTTTTGTCGTGGCGGCGAAACGTTTCGGATTCTTTTTCAAGAAACGCACCGCCTCAACGGTCACGATCGAAGAGGAGGCGTTCATCAACGGCCGACCTGGAAAGAAGGACGTCGTGTACGACGTGTTGAACATGCTGGAATTTTCTTCGGCGCGTAAACGCATGAGCGTCATCGTCAAGAGCAAGGATGACGGAAGAATCTTACTCTTCACGAAGGGTGCCGATAACGTTATTTATGAACGCTTGTCAGCGAACGGTAACGACTTCAAGAACTCCACGCAGGAGCACATGGACGAGTGGGCAAAGTGCGGTTTGCGCACGCTGTGCCTCGCTCGCCGCGAGGTTGGTACAGACGAGTACGAACACTGGAACAAGAAGTTTGTGAAGGCGAGTCAAGCGATCGAGAATCGCGAAGACAAGTTGGCGAAGGTGTACGAACTCATCGAGCGCGACCTAACGCTTTTGGGCGCGACCGCGATCGAGGACAAGCTCCAAGTCGGCGTGCCGAGAACCATCGAGCAATTGATGAAGGCGAACATCGCGGTGTGGGTGCTCACTGGCGACAAGCAAGACACCGCCATCAACATCGGTCAAGCGTGCTCGCTAATCACGCCTCAGATGAAGCTCCGGGTCATCAACGTCGAAGAATTGGTGAAGAAGGAAAATAACGGTGAGATTGATAGCGCAACCTTCAGGACTCTGGCGATGGCGTCGGTGAAACAACAAATCGAAGCCGGCCTCGTCGACGCGCAAGCCGCGGAACAACTCGACGCGGAAGTTGGCATGGTAATCGATGGTCGGTCTTTGACGCTCGCGCTCGATAAGGAGCTCGCTGGGAGTTTCTTGTCGCTCGGAACCAAGTGCAGCGCGGTCATCTGCTGTCGAGTGTCTCCTCTGCAAAAGGCTCTCGTGACTTCGCTCGTGAAGGATTCCGGGCGCATCACGTTGGCCATTGGCGACGGCGCGAATGATGTCGGGATGATCCAGGCCGCGCACATCGGTGTCGGTATCAGTGGGGCCGAAGGTATGCAAGCCGTGATGGCGTCTGACTTCGCCTTTGCGCAGTTCCGATTCCTCGAGCGCCTCATCCTCCTGCACGGTCGCTACAACTACAAGCGAATCGCTCGCATGGTGACATACTTCTTTTTCAAGAACATTGCGTTCGGTTTGACCATTTTCATTTACAACTTACTCACCAACGCGAGTGGGCAGACGGTGTACAACGATTGGTTGATGTCTTCTTTCAACATCTTCTTCACTAACTTTCCGGTTCTTGCGTTGGGCATCCTTGACCAAGACGTGCGCCCGAAGAGCGCGCTCGAAGTTCCCGCGCTGTACAAGGAAACGCAATCGAACACGCAATTCACGTCTAGAAGGCGTTTGGCGTGGTTTGCCTACGGTATTTATGTCGCGATCATCACTTTCTTTGGTGTCTTCTACGGCGTGCATCGCGGCGAGGCTGATACCAAGGAGGGCCAACCCTTTGGATTGTGGGAGATCGGCACGACGTTGTATTCCGCGATTTTATTCGCGCTCAACATTCAGCTCGGGTTGATGTGCAACTTCTGGACGTGGTTCCATCACGTCGTGATTTGGGGCTCGCTTCTTCTGTGGTTCTTACTCAACATAGCTCTGAGTGAAACCGAAGTGTACTATTCGACGTACAGCTACAAGACTTTCCTACCGATTACGTCGCAACATTTGAAATTCTGGGCTGGTTTCTGGCCGGTCGCTCTGATGTCTGTTTTGCCGTACATCGCCGGAGTGACCATCAGACGTTTCATCGCGCCTTCGTTGGCCGAAGCGGTGCAAGATAGAGATGCGCGCAGAAAAAAGGCGAGAGATCACCAATCAGAAAGCGAAGACTCGGACGCGCAGCCGAAGGTTGAGGTTGAATTTTCGTCTCCGCGACGTATGGGTACTTTACACGGCGTCGTCGTTGAAAGTTTAGGCATCGCGCCCGTGCGCGCGGAGGAGATTAAGGCGCCCAAGCATAGACGCAAGCTGTCGTTTGCCGACGTATGGGGACCGGAACAACAGTTTGACGCCCCCTCTTCCAGCCGCCCGAAAGAAGGCGGGCATTCGCGCAACAATAGTGAATCGCTTTCGATGCCCCAACCGCCGACCGAACACGAACCGTTAGAGGCAGTCTCCGAACATTAGCTGTAATTACACCGTAACTCATTCACGCATAACGACGGGTGTGTCGAACATTTGTATTAGAAACGCGTCGGGATTCAGGTAAAAACCGCCGGGAGCGAGCTTCAGATCCTCCGTCGTGCACTGATACGAAAATATTTCGCCATCGTCGTTGATCCTCGGGCAGAGGTACTTGTGAAACTGTGAGCCGACGAGATAAATGGTCACTTTGTGCGCCATCATGACCGTGATCCACATGAACACGACGAATTTGTAGCTTATTCGAAACCAGCCGCGGCGATCAACAAAATTTCCTCGTGGAAACACATCACCATGGCGTATTCCGTGGAATCGCTGTTGCACGTACATGATGAAAAATGAAAGAACAACTTCGATCGCAATCAAGTTGACCGCTTGCGATCCGTACGCTCGCAAATCCACGATGCTCTCGTTTCCAACGCTCGCCATTCTGAAGACGTACAAATATAGCGAAATCACGATGACGGCGCATATTTCAGCGAAAGACGATACGATCGAGTTCAGGGCGACGATGTCGTGTTGTTTACGAGACATGAGCATGGCATCTGCCGATTGCTTTCCCAAGAACAATTTCACGAGATAAATGTCGCGATCCTTTTGTACCACGTTTATCATGAGTTCGTGCAAGGATAGAACCGCCTGCACGTTGGCCATGTTTTTCACAGCACCGCCAGCGGAGATAAGAAACATGATGTATCTCGAAAAGAAGGCTTGTTGGAGCGTGAACGAGACAAAATAAGGCAACTGGAGACACGGACCGGGAGACGGATTCAATCGAGCGTAGTGACGTTCGATGGCGCACACGAATTCCCAAAACAAGGGAACCAAAATAAATCGCAATCCCAATTTCAGCTTTGCGCTGACGTTTGGATCGGCGGCGACGATCATGAAGATTTCAACGAAGGTTTTAGCGACGATGGCCAGCAGGATAACGTACGTGTAAATCCAGCTCAGCCCCTTTGTGGACCAGAATTCTTTGGAAGTCGCGCCGCAGTAAAAAAGCACTCCAAAACACGACATACACACGAGCTGCGAATACTGCGAATGGTATCCCAAGATGCATAACATCACGAAATAGACGATGTAATAGCCCGCAAACGATTGTACTGCGAGCTTTGTTCGCCATTTACGATGTTTCGACGCGTGCCATGCGCTGAGTTGATGGAAAATCACCTCACCAAAGTACGCCAACGTCGATATGCGCACGAACAAGACTGAAAAGTCTCCCATCTTCCACGGTCGATACCCTTTACCGTGTTCACGTCCGAACGTACACCGCAAAAACGATCGCACAACCTCCTCGCGTCCCGATGTGTTTCTAAACTCTACGCTCAGCGTCTCGGTGCACTTGCGCCACGTTGAGGTGGATATAAATGTGAAATATCCCGTGAGGGCGACGAGACCGGCGGCTACGCACGCTTGAATCGTAAACCAATCCCATAACACATCTTTCACTCGCAGCGCGGTCGAATCCGCTCCCACGACGTCCGGAGGCCTTTTTTCGTGCTCGGCGGTCAACTCGGTTGACCCGCTCTCCGGAGCCAAATCCTCTCGAAAATCGTCGACGTCTCCGAAAATACGTTCGCGCGCATCGTTCATCGACGCGCGAGTCGTTTCGTATCGTCAACGCCACGCGTCGCTCCCCACCGACGTCCGCGCGGACGACTGCAGACGATGTCCCCGCTCGCGACGCGTCTCGTCAGTCATCCGGCGCTCGCGAAGACGTTAAAAAAATGATACACTTCGTCCTCATCCATCACTCCGACCACCGTTCGACACGTTTCGCACGTCACCTCCCTGTACCGCTCATCGCACGCCGAGTTCTCGCCCTCAACTCCCTCCATCTTGACATCGTCGCTCGGTCGCCACGCGCTCGTCTCGTCCACCTCGACGTTTCTCGCGAACACCGCCCTGTACTGCTCAAACCGCTCGTGTCGCTGACACAGCGCACACACGAGCGCGAAACATCCTGGGCAACTCAACAACGCGTCCGTCTTGCCCGCGCTCGGTCCCCCCATCGCGCGCACGAGCGCCGCCTCGTCTCGCGCATCGGCGTCGGCATCA
>MDSV01116089.1_pt1 | contig 12387 bp, 6 predicted proteins | sample 810851 | NCBI WGS metagenome assembly MDSV01 (sample SAMN05326640, study PRJNA326480) | marine metagenome | isolation source: seawater | place: Atlantic Ocean: North East | collected 2012
ATTGTCGCAAGTATGGCAGGGAAATTCATTGACCGTTCAGGACCTTGGTTGGCGGCGACGTTTGCAGTTGCGATCATTATCCCCATGACAGTTATTTATGGGTTCTTGGTTTCACCAGTTTTACTTATGTGTCTAGCTATGGTGGAAGCTTTGGGCCAAGGAATAGGGGCTCCTGCATGTCAAGCGGCAATGGTTGAGTGCACAGACGAGGGAGAACGTGCGACCGGTCAAGGTTTAGTCGCTGCTGCTAGCTCAATTGGTGCAGGCATTGCCGCTCTGATAGCAGCACCTTTATATGCAGGTCCTGGACCCGAAATAACGTTTGTGATTGTCGCCGGAGTTGTATTCATCCTTAGTGTAATTGCTACGAAGCTAAGCGGCTTCAAATTTCGCAAGCCTATCAAGGAGGCTCTTCCATATGGATAGAAGACAGATTGCATTTGGCATTTACAATGCCGACAGTACATTTTTCGGGGAATTAGGTTACCTCATATCAAAAATTAGTGGGAAAACATCTTGTAGTCTTTGCGATGTCACTCATGGTTGGAACCCTTTTGGTAAACGGGGATGGAAAGGGCTCTGCAAATCCAGCTCACTGGACATTCAACTTATTCACCGAGATGAAGCCACCGAATCACAACTTCAAGCTTCAGGAGATTTACCCTCATTCATAACTGAAGTAGAGGAGGGGTGGACCCAAATAATGACGTCAACCCAAATAACCAAACTGAAAAGCCAACCCGAGACAATAGTGTCGATGCTCGAAGATGCAATCAATATGGAATAGTCAAAACCGCATTAATTAGGAATGGAAAATCAATCAGACGTGAGCAAGAATAGAAATCGGAAGGCGACTAGGTATGTTTATTGATTTCACAGATGAACAAAAGGCTCTGCGTGAAGAGCTCCAGACCTATTATGCGGACCTGATTACGCCCGAAATCCACGAATTGCAGAAACTAGAAGAAGGGACGGGCCCAGTTCGGCGAAAGCTTGTTGAACAATTGGGTGAAGATGGATGGATAGCGATGGGTTGGCCTGAGGAGTATGGAGGCCAAGGCAAAAGTGCTATTGAACAATTCATCTTTTACGACGAAACAATGCGAGTCGGTTCGCCAGCGCCCATGCTCACGATCAATACTGTCGGACCCACTATCATGGAGTATGGCACGGATGAACAGAAAGATTTCTTCCTCCCGCAAATAGCGGCTGGAAAGCTCCATTTCTGCATCGGGTACAGCGAACCCGATGCCGGAACCGACCTTGCTTCGCTTTCCACAAAGGCTGTTCGCGATGGAGACGAATACGTCATTAACGGCCAAAAGACATGGACCAGCCTGGCACTAGGATGTGATTACATATGGCTCGCAGCTAGAACAAACCCAGAAGTCCCCAAACACAAGGGAATTTCTCTCTTTGCTATTCCTATAGACACACCAGGTATCACCATTGAACCATTGTCACTACTCTCAACCCACAATATCAATCACACATTCTTTGACGATGTACGCGTTCCAGCTTCGTCAATAATTGGCGAAGAGAACCAAGGTTGGCGTCTTATCACCAGCCAACTCAACCGTGAAAGGGTGACGCTATGCTCATCAGCCCTTGTTGAAAGAAGCATTGACGAAGCACTCAATTGGGCAAAAGAGAATTGCCGAGCTGATGGCACAAGAGTTCTCGATATCCCATGGGTGCGAAGGAATTTAGCTGAAGTTACTGCGGAACTTGAATTCTTGCGACTACTAAATTGGAAAGTTGCCTGGAGCGTGGCAACGAAACACCTTGACGTCGCAGACTCATCTTCCGTCAAGGTTTACGGAACTGAGTTCTATACAAGGGCCTTCAGGAAATTGATGCAGATTTACAACGAAGTAGCATATTTGGTTTCTGATGATCTCGAAAAGGAGGGAAGACTGGAATCTCTATACAGAGGTTTAGTAATCCTTACCTTTGGCGGTGGAACTAATGAAATGCAACGCGACCTAATAACCATGTTTGGGATGGGTTTCCCAAGGGCTGATCGGTAGGAATATAGTGGATTTTGATTTTTCTGAAGAAGAACAAGCTATCAGTGATCTCAGCCAGCAAATATTTGAGGATAAAGTCACGCACGAGCACCTTCGCTCATTAGCTAAGTCTGGAAGCAGTTTCGATCGCGACCTTTGGGCCTCTCTTGCTTCAACTGGAGTCGTAGGGGCAACAATTGACGAACAATTTGGAGGTTCATCACTTAGTTTTCTGGGCGTTACGGCATTGTTGGAAAACGTAGGGAAATATGCTGCCCCAATACCAGTATTAGAAACCATTATCACTGGCGCATTACCGATACAGGAATTTGGAAGTATCGAACAAAAAACTGAACTGCTTCCGAAGATTACTGCTGGCGAGTTAATTGTCACTACTGCGCTCATCTCATCTGGAAACGCAACTATTGAAGACGGGCAGGTTAGCGGATCCTTTGATTTTGTATCATTTGGCCTTGAAGCTGACATGCTTTTACTACCCACAGAATCTGGGGCTTTTATAGTTGAAAGTGGTTCACCGGGAATTACCCTTGAGCCACGTGAAACTACAGCCGGGTACTCGCAAGCAGCGATAGTTTTGAAAAACGTTGATGCTCAACAACTCGGAACTGTAACATCTGAAGAGTTCATAACTTGGGTACGACTTCGTGTCGATTCTGCAATCTGTTCAATCATGGCCGGAGCATGTGAAGCGTCTTTGGGTCTTGCATCCGAATACACAAAGATCCGGCAACAGTTTGACCGAGCTATTGCCACCTTTCAAGCTGTAAGTCAACGCGCTGGCGATGCGTATATAGATACTGAAGCTGTACGCCTCACGTCACGTCAAGCTGCTTGGCGAATCTCTGCAGGGTTGCCCGCAAAAGAGCAAGTCGCTATTGCTCGCTGGTGGGCGTCCGAAGCGGGCTTTCGGGTTGCCCATGCTGCTACTCATTTACATGGAGGAGTAGGCGTGGATCGAGATTACCCCCTTCATCGTTATTTCCTCATGATCCGTCAGCTTGAACTCACTCTTGGAAACAGTGAGGAGCAACTTGAAACTTTAGGAAATCTAATAGTTGACAGCTCTCATTAGCATCATGTTATCTAAGCAGCCATGGGGTTTCCCTGCAGTCTAATAACCGTGAGCACAATTCGGATATTTGCACAACAAAGGCAATATTTTCATACTCTGCTACGTTGTAGCCGCCTGTAATAACTCCTATAGCTTGCCCTGAACTGTTTAGAAGTGGCCCACCGGAGTTACCTGTGTTTATGGCTGCATCGGTATAAATTAAATTCACTTCGCCGGTCCAAGGCAAGTTGTCTGTTCCTATGTTGGAAACAGATCCAAAATTTACTGACCCTATCAAGTCTTCTGGGTTACCTATAGCCATAACCCAATGACCTACTTTTGCTTCAGTTGAAACTGGGAAAGGGTTTAGTTTCAGTGATGTCCTAATTATGGCTAAGTCCTTACTTTTGTCATGCGCTATGACATTGCCTGTCCACCATTGGCCTGTCTCTTGAGACTCTCCAACCAACAGATCTACATCGTTATTCCTAGGACTCTCACAAGGTTCAATTACGTGATGATTCGTTATGAATAATACTTCCGACCCTACTAGAAGTGGCCATCCGGTACCCGTGTACCAGTCGTTACTTGACTCAGAGACTGCACACCAAACTTGCACCACTGAATTCTTAGACGATTCAATCAGATTTTCTAAATCTAGTGGAGGCGAGTATAGATTAGCAGCAGGTTCTGGCGGAGCAACAAAATCTTCATTCTCTGCTACCTCAGGTTCTAGGTCACTGGCTACAGTTGCAGGAGACGAGATCACTGTATCAGCTTTAGGTTTTGCATTACTTAAGACAATGATTATCACCGTTACCACTAATGCGATTAAAGCAATAATGAAAAACACTACTTTAAACTTTCCAGATATTTTATCCCTGAATGGAATTGTCTGAAATAAAGGGGTTTCATCATTACTTAAACCTGGAGCATTGTCATCCGACGATAGAAACCTTGATGGAGCGCCCATAGGCACCTGATCTGAGTTATCACCGCTCAAAAGCTCATTTGCCCTACTTCCCTTTGGGAATTCTCGGTCTAAAGGGCTTCTACTCTGCAACTGATACCTCAACTCTTACCAAGAATCATCTTCAGAAACGTCAGGGTCAGATAGACCCCCGAAGGGAGATTCGGTGCTGTTTCCAAACATGCAAAAATCCTCAAATAAGAAAACATCAGATACGTCAACCCTAATTGCTTGAACAATAACTCCATCCGCATATGAATAGTTTTCAGACATATAGAAAGGTTTGGAGGATTCTTTATGGGTTTCAGGGATCTCAATTGCTTTTGGCCACCAGACGGTGACCGCTAGTTCGTCAGAAACTTGATGATTGATGGTATTGGGCGGTCCAAATACAGCTGGAACCCAATTAGAAATCTCTGAAGGTAAGATTTTAGTGAATGCATCTGTAAGATTTTCTACCGTCTCTAGATTTAAGCCCCCATCCTCAACTCGGATATTATATGACTCGGGATTCTCAACGAAGGTTTTCATCATTATCGTTCCCAATTTATTCTCAACAGAGTTCCTGATTATAGGATCGTACTTCCCCTCAAAAACTTCATAGCAAAATGGCCACCGTCTTCCTTTTGCAGATCCGTTTATCGCCTCTTCAATAGTCACAGGATAAGAACACTCTTCAGGCAAGACTAAATCTTCATTACTAATTTCGGTAGCAGATCTTAAGTCTTTTCGTGCGTAGTCTCTGCTCATCATTCCATAGAGACGCTTCAGCCAACCTGGTGAATTAAGTTCCCAGCGTGCTAGTTCATTGAACTCCTTGGACCCCTTTTCTGTCAGTTCTAATTCAGTTGCTTGGAATTTCATTAACGCCACATTGCTAGTCGTTGTAGTTTCCGGAAGGCCTTTACTTTTATTCGACATACCGTAAGGGAGCATGAATATTCGTGCTAGTACGGCTGCCGTGGCGTACCACTGTGTTTCAAATGTTCTCACAATCTTGTAATTATTGAATTCAGACTTGGTTTCATTGATTAACCAACGATACTCGCTTGTCCAGCCTGCAATTCTTGATTCTTCTCGTTGCCTTGTTATATCAATAATGAGGAACGCTGCTAGAAACATAGCCAAGCTGAAGAGAAAAGACGACCAAAAGAATCCATCGCTTGGATCCTCAAATACTCCGCGGCGCAGATTGTTTGAGTCGTTCAATCCAAGAACAAGAATGAGCATCAAGTAACCGGGCATGATTAATTTGAAAATCTCCTTACCTCTTTCGGACCACTTGTTCTCCTTCTCTTGATTTCCTGAAGCCCCTTTGTCAATATCATCTGACTGTTGCCCTGATTGAGAGTTTTGAGCTTCATTATCAATTGAGTCTTCTTCAGAAGTAGACTCAGAATCAGCTTCTTCATGACTTTCGGTCCTCTTCGGTTTGATTTTTTGGTAGAGATCTTTTATCTTGTCAAAGCTCAAAGCGATCGAAATCAAAGCACAAATTCCCAGAGGGGCAATAACAACATGTAAACCTGATAGCGTTACGAACCAAGCAAGAACTCCTAGAAAAGCATACAAGGCTACAAATCCAAGCATATGGTTCTGTCTTCTTTTGGATTCAGATGGGGCAGTTATCAAAGCTATGGAAAAAGCTGGAATTAAACTTAGGAACCAGAACCATCGTACTTTGGTTATTGATTCATAATTTTCATGGAAGTCAAACAAACGATGTGACCATTCGGGTAAGACAAAGAGGGTAAGCAAAAGTAAAAAGGAAGCAATTTTAAATGTGACCGAGACAACTTTTGAAACTCCCTGCATTGAATTTTGTTGCTGATCTGGCTTAAGGTTTGAAAGCTTTTCAATCAGTAATTCACATCGAGCGCGTGCTAGTTCACTTTGCTCTCTAAACCGACAAGAAACCGTATGCAAAAGACCTAATCTTCCAGTACCATCAGATGATTCGGGATTCTGAAGCGCGCTAATAACTTCATCAAAACTATCCCCTCCAGGTTCTACTAGAACTGATTTGTCAAGTACGACCCACCTATCATTACCCGCATCAATTCGGATCTGAGAAGCCTCCTCACTTCCGTCAGCAACACCTAACGTAAAATCAATCACCTCAGCCCAAGCTGAGGGACCATTCCAAAGTATTTCCTCACGTGTTTGCGATGTCTTTTCTAGCTCGAGTATGGCATCTTGAATTTCTTCTTTCGTAACTAACTTAGCCCTGTCTAAAGAGGGGGAAGGAATACAATTGAGAAAAGAATTTTCTCCAATCACACCTTGAGTAAAGCTGTTGATCATATTGTTTACATCCGATACGTAGCCTTTAGCCAACGTTTGCCTTAAAGAGCGCATATCCTCTAAGACTCTTTTAAATATCCTTGCTAACAAGCTAGAGCTATCTACAGAAATTCGATCTGGATCATAGTGTTTCTGGGGGCGTAACTGAAAATCAGGTCCATGGATTGCTTCTGCACCCACATTGACAAGGTGATAAGGATCAGGAGCAGCAATATGTCCCGATGGAGCTGGGAGTTCAGATACTGCTGAATGGTCTTCCATAAAGCCACGTATAGGTGAACTCGCTGACCTTACAAATGATCTTACTATTTGCACTTGCATATCAGATACCCCTGCAGATGACTGAGTAACTTTCTCAAGTACTGATCCATCAATGCTAACCCAAAGCCCAGCGATAGAAACTACTTCAATCGCAATATGCCACAAATAGGATTGATCATCCACACCCTTCATAGGTTTCCCGAAAGAAGCGTCATTCTGCTTATCTTCCGGAATAATAATTAAGCGCGAAGTTGCTTCACCTTGAAATAAAGCTCTGGGGTCTCCGAATTCTCGAAAAGTTGGGAAATAAAGACGATGATCTCTGACAAAACATCCACCAGGGGCGCTGATTGTAAGCTCTTCAAAATACTCCTTAGCTGCTTCGTCAAGCTGTCTTTTCCCTTCATCATCAAGATACGATGAGCAAACTGAAATTAGCTCAACAGCTTTTACCCTCTCTATGCTTGCAATAGCACTTTTTAGATTAATGTCAGTTACTTTACCTTCAGAAATCAGGCTTGCTGAATGATCCTCATTATCAACTCTTAGAGCCAAAACTCGCTTTATCTGATTTTTAGCTGAGAGTTGCATCATATTCCCGAGGCTTCCCGCTACAGCAAGATCCGTATGATGAAAGAGCAAGACTGAAACTTTTGACTCCCCTTGTAACGTTTTCTGGACAGAACTCATTACCAGTCTGCTTCACCTAGAGTTTGCGAGAAATTATGCACTTCGTCAGAAAGGTCAGCTATTGCTCTCTGTATGAGGTCGTGCAGACCAACCCAATATGGTGGACGAGAGAGATCTTTAGGTGAATGCTTTGCTTTAGTAAAGTATTCCTTTTTATTTTCAAGGAATTCGTTCTCTCTATTTGTTAAATAATTCTTAATGAGTTCTATCCGGACCTCAGGCGTCACTTCGGTTTGGCTATCTACATTGAAGTCTCTATGTTGTTTCTCTATAGCATCAGGAAGTTCCCCATCTAGAATCCATTCTCGTAAACGCGGATGAATGTCTGGCCCATATGACCAAATTGAATCATCTACAGTTCGATCGCCAGAAGACATTCCAAAATTTCTTAGGGAGATATAAGGGTCCAAAGCATCTAAATGCCCTGTCAGATTCACTTCAGTATAAGCAAGCGAAAGAGATTCCAAAATAGCTGACATCGTGTCTATTGCAATTGGTTTCGGATTTAGTAAGGGGTGGGGAAACTTAATCGCTTTACCGGTTTGCCAATGCACAATCTCTGCAGGCTTGTCCTTCGTAAAATTAGGCTGGGTAACTAATCCTAATATTCGACAAGTAAACCAGCCTCGTATCATAGCTACAATTACAGTCTGTGGCGCCGGAACGAACCGCGCTAAAGGCTTTGCTCGTCTATTCTTCCAAAAATCCTGAAGAGCTCCAATTCCTTTGGATTTTGCTTCTTGTCTTCGGTCTGCAATAGGTCGGAAAATCGAATCAAAGACTAGAGGAGAAACAGGTTTCTCGATAAACGTTGTTATATCGATATGAGTGATGCTTTCATCATTATTGAAAATATCGTCTATATCGCTTTGTGTTAGATCCCTGCTTAACAAAATCCCGGACATTTGCTCCTTCATATCATGGCTTGCGAAGGGCATTTCGCTGAAAGAGTACTTAAACATTTCACTTTCGTCATCACCTGGATGTGCAGCTACGAAAGCAGACCCTATATTCGCCAAAGGCGCAGCGGAATTTGTCGCTTGACCAAATTGTGAGATAAATCGATTTCTTCTGCTCTTTATCTCACTTTCGCTAAGATCCCCATCTGTAAACGTATCGCTATTACCGAGATAGGAACTGAGACCAGTTCCAAGATAGTTCCCAAACGGGGACCCATCTCTTCTCAACCAGTTCACTATTCTCTTCTCAGTATCTTCAATATTTAACAATAATTCAAGAGTTACATTCTGAGCGGCCTTCAAGTCGTTAGGTCTCTTAGGGTACCACCCATTATTAGTCTCCCTAATAGTATGCAAGTCTGGCTTCTTGTTATCACGACCTTTGAGTGGCCCCTCAAATTCATCCATGTCTTCAATGCTTTTGAAATCTGCGGATCGGTGGAGATAATTTGAAAGAATTACAGGTTCAATTACATTCTTTAGCAAACTTTCATTGTTGTTACTTGGGATATTTGTTGTTTCAGTGAGAAGTCTATTGAAGATTTTGGGGAAATCTTTAGATTTGATCAACGTATACTCACCGCTCTGTGGTGTCACAGATATGGGGGGAGGATTATTATTCCAATCTGCATACTCATCCATTTTTTGACTCTCATTAATGGCTAAGTCGAGAGCTTCTTTAAGAGCTTTTTGCATCGGCACAAGGTACCGTTTACTCACCTCACTACACAATACCTGGCTTTGCTCTGCTAACTTCTTATCTAAGATTGAAGCTGCATTTTTAATCGCTGCGCTTAAGCACTTATCTAAAATCTTATTACCCTTATTAATCTTCCCTTGCTCCGCTATCTGCTCTAATTGTGCGTGGAAGTTATTTACTCGGTTTTCAGCACCATCAGATTCGCGTTGTAGTTCTACTTGAAGTGCGCCCTCAAGTTCGTTAGAGACCAAGCGACAAACTTCGGAAGTTGCTTTTAACCCAATACGCGAAATTGTATATTCAGTAGCGTTCAAGATTGAGGTCCCAATATCGTCAATCCACGCTTTAACTTCTTGGGCTACCAATTTATCGCACTCTTCACTAAAAGAACGAAGGTAAAAATCAATCTCTTCTTCGCAAATCTTCCTTGCTTCAGTCCCCTCGATTTTTTTACTGTTACCTATCCGATCCTGAACAGCCCGAATAACATTTGATTGGAACTTTTCTGCAGCTTGTCTCGCAGATACATCAGAGTTTATGCCCTCAGGAGTTATTGCGTCTTGTACCTGATTGAATTCATCGGTTATCTCATTTAAGCCTGCTAAGTCTTTAAATCTGAACTCATGTTGCTTGGCGATTTCCTGAGCAACGATGTCAGGATTATTTTCATCAAGATCTTTCTGAATATCCAATGCTTCTTTAGACCTATAGTGATATTGCGTTAAATGGTCGTATGTGGCTTTAAGTATCCTTTCGACTGCGTATCGTTTAAAGTATTGAATTCCTATTGAAAGTCGGGCATAGCCGAGGCTACTAAAGACGGGGTATCCTTGCTCCTCTGTAAGTCCTGCGTTGACAAGAATATCGTTGGTAGATGCAGCCTGTCTGTCTGTCTTATACTGATGCCAATTTCCAATAACGTAGGCGACAAACTTATCGTACACCGTAGGACTCGTCATCATTGAGGAAATTGATTTTGCAACAATTTCAAAGAGTCGTACTGGATTATTGTGATCTATACCCTGCTGATTAACTCTACCGATGAGAAAAGGGTACGCTGGCCCGCTATTCACAATGGTATTGGCAAGACCAACACTTTCCAGAACCCGATCCTCGATATGTGGGACGCTTGACGAACTATCAGGCTCATTGTCTCCGCCATGCCAATAACCATTTAGAACTTCTGAGATCGCAGCAAGGGCGTTTGGCTGAACGCCTCCGGTTGACCCGGCACCTAAAGCTTCAAAAACCTCTGGCGTATAGAGAACCCCAAAGATTTCATCTCCCATACCGCGATCCATTCCCCTGATTATGTCGCAGACTTCAAGAAGCATCCCAGCCCCTGATCCTCCTGCGAGTGAGGAGATAATCATTATGTGCGTAGCAGGCTGCTTGCCTCCCTTTGGACTCTTTCCAGTAATTGCCTCTTCAATTTCATCTAGTTCAGCTTGATCAGAGTCTTTCAGCGTTTTTAATCGCTCCCTGATCTCCCTTGTTATTTTTGTTGCAGAAGACATCGCAACGGATCTTCCAACAGCTCGAAACTGCCCAGCCCCTTTACTTAAGCCAATAGAAACGCCCTGTGGATGGACTCGCCATCCTTGCAATTCTGAGTGAAGTTGAGTTCTCTGGTCAAGCCCCCTCTGGAGATCCACCAAAGTGGTACCACGAGTAATTAAACCTTGATATTCATTCACATCAAGCGGTTTTACGAAAGAATCAAGCTCACCTCCATCAGGGTTTGTTGGCGTGTCAAAGTTTAGAAATTGCCATGCCTTAGGGATTCGGGGATTTTCAATTCCATGCTCTTCCATAACAGAAAGAAGTTCACGCTTAATAAATCGCAATGTTTTACCACCCGATCCTCCTAACCCTATAAAAAGAAATCTGCTATACATGTTTAACCTCCAACTTTCAATCTAAATTGATTAGTCCAATTCTCCAAATATGACATTGAGATCAAAGCCAACGACTCCCCTCGTCTTCAATATCATCAACAACTGAAGTCTCTTCCTTGTCATTAGTCTTCCTTCTAAAATTCCATTTCCTACCGATAGGTAATAACGATGTGAAATTTAACCAGCGAGGCAGTGCTCGAGCCCGTGGACTTTTAGCAATGTGCATCTCTTCATCATCAAAATATGCAGTAATTCTTATAAGTTCTTGAACGGCTTGCACTTTAAGAGATTGAATGGCTTCCTGCCGGCTTGATGATGGCATGATAAAGCATGCCTCACCTTTAGGTTTTTCCTGGTTTGAGTTTTTATCGAGACCTATCAAAACAGTTGGGTTCAGGTCGCATACCATTGATAATGGTTCTGATGCAGATGGTGAAGCGCTATAAATCCAGCCGGGTCGATAGATCTGGCCCCATCCACCATCCAAAACACGGTGGGGTTTCCAGGGTGGCGCTAGACGCGCGAATACGTCAATATCTCCTATCTTTTCTTCTCTTGAACCTTTCCTAACAGTAAAGTGTCGCCATGTAGTTTCCTGCGAATTAAAATCAAATTCGCTTAGCTTGTCTGAAGAGAATCCTTGCTTCTCCCCTATCCGCTCAATATCTCCTAATTTGAGAATCGTATATCTATAGCTGCCCTTTCTAAAGTTGCTCAGTTTTCGTATCAAGGAGTACCAGATTAGGTACATTAAAATCGCACTAAGCAGGCTTACTACTAGCGCAATTAGCCAGCTCCATGGATTGCTACGTTTCTTAAAGTTCATTTTCGCAGTTATATCACAATCCCATATTGCCGATTCTTGAAGTTGGCACCTTATCCTCTTGCTAGAAAGTGATGGAATTTTTAGTGATAACGCAAGTATATGGTCTGCCCCAGTTACTTTATAGCTACCATTATCAACTTCCGTCTCTGTTTGAAAAGCAAATTGGCATGATTGGTTTTTACCGGACCACTCAATAGTCTGAGGATCTCTGATGCTGGTTTCGCAATTCTTATCACTTACTCTGAACGTCCAGCTAAGAGAATTTACCTGGTCTTCAGTCTCTAATGTCAAAATAGCAGTTCCATATTGATTCTTTCTTAGTTCACACCCTGCATCCCCAAGTAAGGGTGACTTGGGTAGCTCCCCCCCATTACCATCAATGGCTAGTAAGTCACTACTGCACTCAACTATCGCCTGCGCTATTTTCTGCAATTCATCTTGGATTATTAGCTCAATTTGCAAGCAAGTCTGATTCTCTTGAGAGCCAACTGGGGTAATGCATAATTCTCCAACCAAGTCCTCACAAAATTCTGTAGATATAGGTTGTGTGATAACTTCTTCAGGTGGTAACGACCGGTTTAACTTATCGTTTCCTTCTCCACTTGTATATGCGCAGTCACCATCAGAACCAGAGCCTTGCCCACCACCATCAGAACCAGAGCCTTGCCCACCACCATCAGAACCAGAGCCTTGCCCAC
>MDSV01158899.1_pt1 | contig 12387 bp, 7 predicted proteins | sample 810851 | NCBI WGS metagenome assembly MDSV01 (sample SAMN05326640, study PRJNA326480) | marine metagenome | isolation source: seawater | place: Atlantic Ocean: North East | collected 2012
ATATCTTTCCCAAGGTAATTCAAATTTTGTATCTAACACACCGTTGTTTATCTCCATGATTAATTCATTTAGAGCATTTATCGTGTATAATGTGTTTGTAATCTTTTTCCTATGTAATGAAATGGTGTTTGCCACCGCATTGAAATCTAAGTCTCTGTTCTTCTCTACATTATAAGTACAGATCAATTCATTATGTTTATCCTCATTCTGTAGAACGTAAATCTTCTCATAGATAACGTTGAACTTACTGCTGATATCCATAAGGGTTTGGTCTAACTTTTTGTTAGTGGTGAATGTACAGAGGAGTTGAGTGTTCATTAAGCTCTTGGTGCCTGATTTAACTCACTTTCATGTGCTTCTTTAGATTTTTTTGCAAAGTCGTTGGATAATTGCATATCAAATCTCAATGAATTACCATAACCAATTCCCTCTTCTCTGATGTTTATTGTGGCAATAACTATAGGATCACCACCACCTTTACCAACATATTTAATAACTGGTGGCACTTCGTTTAAATCTACTTCTATATCATCTTTTATTTTATCAAAGTCATTTGTTCCAAATACTTTTCTCATAGTTCTCTTATCCATCATAAAATCACCAACAGCCATCGATTCTTCACCCGAAACTAAACTTCTCAAAGGTAATTTTTCTTTAACAGCCTCAAGCATCTTTGACTTAATAGGCTCAACACCAATTGCCTTTGTTATATTAGATAAAACTTTTTTTGTATTATTGTTGACATCCTCGATGACAGCTTTTCCGTTTGGTATCTGTTTAGCAACTTGTAACATTAAATTATTTCTAGCTCTTGCAGATCCCTTTCCACTTAAAAGTTGATCAACTTTTTCTTCAGGATTATTAGGATCAATTTTTAATTTTTTTATCAGACCAGGATAAACCTTTTCAATCGTACCATCTTTGATTAATCTAATAACCTCACTACGATTGGCATTTCCAAATTCTAACCACTTTTTCTGTTGATATTGGGAATAGGCAGTAAATCTAATATCTTCTATATTGGTTTGACCATCACCAGGTTCTGGCACATCGTCTATATCCACACCCTCTAAATTCTTTTCTAATTCTTTTTTCTCTTCTTCGGTAAAATCTTTAAGATTAACCAATGCTTCTGGTGATGTATTTGTCAATCTGATCTTTTTATCTTTTTTTAAGGAAATTTCTATCAAATGAACCTTACCATCTGGTGTCTTTACCTTCATATATTGATCAGTTGATTCACCTTTGTTTTTACCAATTGGCGGCTCCATCCCTAAAGCTTCTGCTTCACTATCCACATCCCAAGCACTAGCCACAACTTCATAACCATCAGGAAATTCAGTATTTAATGAATCGTCTATGGCTTGATTATTTTCTCTAGCCGCTTTAACCCAACTTTTATTAGCAATCAGATTATTACCATTATTATCCATGTGTTCTTCTAACATTTGAAGAAATTCTTCTCGTTGTTTGGGATCTTGAATTGAACTAGCTAACATCCCAATCAATTCACCGGCTTGAGACCTAATTTCACCAGCCCCACCCTCTTTGGTATAATGTGTTAAACTTTTTGTTTTACTATTTAATGGTAATTTTGTATTTAACATTCTACCAAATGTTTTTAAATATTTTTTTGGAAACTTATGTGGTTCAAATTGTTTCATCTCTTCTTCAAAATCAATTGGATTATCAGCCGCACTTTCTCTATTAGATTCTTCAAAATCTTCATCACTTGGTTCGGTTTCAGTTTTACTGAATGTTTCTTGTTCAAGTGTATTTATACTTTGATCTAATTCTTTATTTTTATCACTGGCTTTTTTCTTTTTCTTTTCCTTTTCAGGTTTTTTATTCGTTAAATGATCACCATCAATATTGGTTTGATCAAAATTTGGATTTGTCTTTGGTTTTACTTGAGGTGAATCATCTTTCTTCCCATCATCTCCACCAACTGGATTGTAATTACCAGCATCATCCTTGGTAAATCTTTGCACACCATCGGGTATATCATCACCCTTTTTCCAATTATTAGGTAGGTCTTTCTTTAAAGCATAACTGTTAAAACCTATAGAGGTATAATCGTCATCCTTGTCTTTCTCTAATATCAAAAGAATTGAATTTGCTTGATCAGATGTAAAACCTTTTTTCAACATCATCTCTTTTAAAATTAAAACGTGACCTGCATTTTTTCGATTGGGATAAACCTCTATATCTCCTTTAATTTGATACTCATCACGAATGGCATCTCTCCACTCTCTAAAAATAATCTTATCTTCTTCTGAATAATTATACTTTTCAAAAAGAAGTTTTTCTTCAATCAAATTTTTTGGTAAACTCATAATCCTTTAAATCTCCATAAGTGTGTCCGGCTTTGGACTTGACTTTATAACCTAATCTTTGTAATGCATCTTGTATCTTATAAATAGTATCCACCCCATCTTTCCGACTATAATCAAATAAAAAGCTGTCATAGTTATAATGTACGATTTTTGTCTCCTTACTATATAAATATGTATGTAAACCGTATAACGTGTCAACATTACTCTCGGTCTCATGAGCCTGAATATAGTAGTTAAACAGCTTCTGTGGGTTCATATTGACTAGATTTTCCTTATACATGATTCGGCGATATCTTGGAGTCTTGATAAACTCATTATCTTGATATTCTTCCCATAGAGCTTTGATAAACTTCTTTGTTTTGTTTAGAAACTCGATTTTGTTAGCAACATCATTGGGAATACCACCATACATGTATTGAAAGGTTTTGGTCTTACCCTCATCAACACTCACACCATATTTCTCACTCAGATACTCGTGAACCGATGTATCTGGAAACTTATAACCAACTAATTGACCAATTAATCTCGGATGATATGCATCATAGTCAAATTCTACGAAAATATCGTTCAGTGGTGAGAAACACTTGCGTTGTTCATTGGTAAGGGCAGCAAAATTCAAATTATTTATGGCATTTGATGGTCTAGAGGTGCTTGTGTAGAAATTATAGTTCTGATAGACCTTTTTATCATAAATTGACGATTTATACTTGTTGCCAAACACCTTTAGGAAGTTTTCATTCACCCCAATACCATTTTTCTCAATATTATAGAAAGCTCTGTGGTAATAAGTCTGAAAAAACTCGAAATCAGCTTGATTAAATATCCTATCGTTGATTTGATACTTACCCATTGATCTGCATTGTTCCACGAGTTTGTCAAATGATCTGTAATAGGGAAAATCTTCCATATCGCTGGATGTATAAAACCTATCATGTTGTATTTCCCATTTGGGTTTGTTATATAACCAATAGTGAATGCTATTTATGTCTTGATAATTCACATCGAGTTGTTTGAACGTTCTGTAATCAAAACCCAGGTAATTTTCTCTATCAGGATCGTGTGTTAAGATTTTATAATCTAAATTGTCTACCTGATAATCGTAATGGTTAGCATAGAGCACTTTATCATCAAAGTTATCATAGATCAGTACAGGTGTGTTCTTTGGGTGGCACTTACTCCACATGGGATACTTATTGATACAGATTACCATATCATAAGTTATGGATTTTTTACGTAAATGTCAAGTTTTTTTATGTAGGTTTATGAAAATCCAGGTTTTTTTCCAAATATTAATTCGTTGTATGTTTTGCCGAGTTTTTCTTTTTTCGTTGTATTATCTAATTCTTCTAATAGTAAGTCTTGTAATATCTTTTCATATTTTTTATATAAAACTTGGATGGATGCTGCTATTTGTTCTGCAGTTCTCGCGGTGTCATTTGTTGTGAAAGGACGTAAAAATATATCTGGTATAAAAATATTATTATAGCAACTTCGTCCTTTTATTTCAATATGAGTTAAATCTGTGTACTTAGATGCAAGTTTCTCGTCTGTATGAGAATTATATGAATATCCTGTAGATGGTAATGGGAGAATTATTTTAGAAACAAAAGCTGGAAAGGTAGCATATTCATTATTTGGTTTGTTAAAGACTCCAAGGTTAAATGGTTTTTTTTCATTAGCATAATTAACGAAAAAAAGATCCTGTTCTGCTATCGTTTCTTCATAATAATCTTTTTTTGGTGTTATACGAGATATTCCGTCAATTAAAAAACCAAATTTACCAGCCATTTCTCCTTCAAATTCATAATATTGGTTTAGTTGGTCTGGTGGAACATGTATAATAGGACTTCCACTATTCATATGCGCAAGTTGATCACCAGCAGCTGTTTTATTTGTAACATTTACAGGACGATCTAAATCTTCAAAATTAAGAACACCTTTTTTAAGCAAGGCATCTCTAACAGCAAGGCTTAGTGCTAAATCCCTAACTGAATCAAAGTTTTGATTTTTTTCACCTGATGATTGTAAATATCGAGACGCATTTTTTTCTTGTGTTCCCGCAGCTTGTGACTCATTATCATCTGAAATCATTAGCCAATCAGAATAAGGTCTGCATTTAATATGAAATGCTTTAAATGTCAAACCATATTCTTTATTTAAATTTTTGTCTTTAAATTTAATATCTTGAACACCCACCATGTAATCATCAATAATTTCTTCCTTACCCATATGATCATCTACACGCAAAAAAAGAGACATCCAATTTTTTACAGCACCTAATCCCGCTCTAGAACCTCTGGTTTTATATCTTAAACTTTTTTGCATCATACTCATTGGATTTCCAGCGTTGGCTATACCCTTTTTATCAGGTTGAACCCGCATCACACATGGATTATATGTGGTTTGCCAACCATTAACATCAACCTTATCCTCTATACCATAAATCTGAAAGAAAACTCTGTCACGATAATATTCTGGTAAATAATTTATACTAAAATAATCTCCTATTTGTAAAAAAGTATTTCCATACACAGTTAAATTTAACTCAATTGGTAAAATTGGTGATATACTAGCATCATTATCAGCTCCATTATATTTTGTATTTATTATTTTTTTATAATATTCTCGTGGAGAGTCAAGTATTTCTAAGTCAACAAATTTTTCAAGACGTTTAGGATTTATATTCCAAGCTTGTTCTTTTTGTTCCTTTGCTTTTTTTACTTTTTTATTAATTGATTGTTGATAATTCAGATATGTTTCGTAAACTGTTTTAGCTCCTGTGATATTTATTTCTTCATCGAAAGTCTCTACAATATTTCTAAAATTTTGATAATCTAATTTTCCCACTTGTTCTATTAACGGTTTTTTAGCACTACCTTGTATTGGTAAACTTCTCACCACTGTTGGAAAATTTTCCTTACCTTCTGGTTTATTTAATAAATTTAAATAATTTAATGAACCCATAACCATTTGGTCTATGTAAGTTGGAGATTGTAAATTACCAATCGCTAAAATAGAAGACAGACCATCTTTTGGTGTTGTAAATTTTAAATCTAAATTACTAACTATAGAAGTTTCACTTGTTACATCAAAAATCAACATTTCTTCTTTTTTCTTAACCTGTGGAAATAAATTCACATCTTGAATACTTATTTTTGTGTTTGCCGGTCCAGCTCGCATTTTTAAATTCCAAACTTTAGTCGTACTACTACTTAGTTCATCTAAGATAAAAATTAAAGCATCATTTAGACTATCTGCCTGTCTAAACGCAGCTTGAATTAATCCCACTGACACAAAAACATCTCTGAATGGGATAACTTGTTTTGTTTCATAATTTGGAAATCTTTTAGATTTACATAGTTCAGTATACCAACCTGTTTCTGCATTTTTAATACCAAAATCAGATGCTTTAGGTTTTACTCTATTAAAATTATATGTAGCATCCCATTGATCGGGTATTAAAAAAGGTGTGAGTTGCTCACCAGATATTAAATCTTGTCTTTGTATTGCAGCTAAATCTTCATCCCATCTGACAAAACTATTCCTACTGTCAAATCTATTTGAGTAATCGTTATCATAATCTTTTTCAAAAATTACTGGATTTTCACCATCAGCCGAAGTTTCAACCGCACCGATTACAAAATTATTAAGAAATAAATCTTCAAATAATCCCCAGGCTATGTAAGTTGTCTCCTCAGCATCTATAGTATCACGAGCATCATTTCCTTTAAGTTTTACCGAGCCACCAAGATAGGATGTCCATTGATCCCATTTGACGTGTTGATGAAATATACCAACTTTTAATCCGTTTTCGGTAATTACACCCAACTCTGTTCCATCAGACAGAGCTGAAAAAAATGCTTTAGTATCTTGATCAGTATTAATATCCACTGAACTATTTAACAAGTATTCAATATCTTTTAAACTTAAATTCTGAAACGTCTGAGCACTTGCAACATATCCTTCACCAAATTCTTCAGTAGTATCTGGCGTAACTTTTATAGCATTCATCAAAACCTCAACCAATAAATCATCTATAACAGATGCAAAAAGAAATTTTAATTTATTATCATCACTCAATTCCTTATCTAAAATACTAGCATTTCGAGATACTACTTCTATTGAACATTGAAACGATCCTTCTGGTGTCACAGTTGAATCATAACTAACAACATTTCCTAAAGTGGTGTTTATTTTTCCAAGATGTTTTGGTTTTCTTAAAAAACCTTTTTTTTGTTTTGGCTCACCGTATATAAATTCATCAAATTCTCTCATTTCTATATCTTTTGCATCGATGTGACTTCTTGGATTGTATAATTCAACATCAGACCATCCATAATCAACACACACTATAGAACCAGGTCGCATAAAATAAGGTAAGAATATATTTTCAAAATCATGTCTATTATGCACTATAAATTCAACTATTGTTCTCTGTATAGCTCCTAACGCACCTTCGGTTTTTGATGTAACTGATGTGATACCAGCTGCTGGTTTTAAAAATTGATTAGAATTTTTTTCACTTAATTGTGATATTTCTTGAATTTTTCTTATTGATTTTCTTTGTCTTAAAGGATCAGTATAAGTATTTTTTTCATCATGTTGGTTAACAGTAAAATATCTTATATCCGCGTCACTATCTTTGGCAAGAACTACTTTTTTCTTTTTTTTATCATTTAATGGATAATAAAAATGTTCACCGTTTTCTGTTTCAATATTTTCACCATAAGGTGGTATACCAGTATAATTTAAAATACTAACTGCAGTCCACATTCTCGTTATTGGAGTTCTTTCTCCTAGATATTTTTCAAACGATGGTTGCTGTGGATCAAAAATTGGATTTAAATCACCACCTTCAATCCCATCACCGCCTTGTGTTTTAAAACCACCACTGGCAAGTTTTTTTATTTTTGTTTGAATATCCTTGGGTACGTTTTCACCAAATACTCTTTTTTTGAATTCAGCCATGAATTACTCCAAGATTGCTTCTTCTGTAGACAGAGGTATCCTTAACTGTTTTCCTGCTGGAATGTTATTTGTAGATAACTTATTTACGGTTGCTATAAACCACCAAAAATCAGGTGTTCCATAGAATTCTTGTGATAATAAATCACATCTATCACCATGTGTTGCAATCAACAATGTATCAGAATTTTTTTCTTCATACTCAGGTAAGGTTGCAGTTCCAATTCTTTGAATTTTTTTATCCTCTATTTTTCCAACTGTATCGTATCTACTCATTATCTCAACCTATAGAAACCAGTTTCACCAATTGTAGCCAGTGATGGTGGTTTTTTGTTCAAAATCTGATAACCAATGGCTATATCAAAAACTCTTGGTAATGATTGTAAAGCATCCCAATCACCTTGTTCACTTACAGTATAGGTTAAGGATTTGATGAAACCAAACTGCCCCTTTGCTTTGCTACCGATATGTGCCATGTACAATTCTGTAAAAGGTGGTTGCATTCTTGATAAACTATTAGTACCAGAACTTTCTAAATATTTTGGATAAGCTAAACTAGTTAAATGGTCTAATTTATTATACATCGTCTCTTGTTGTAAAAAATTTGATGGCGCAACTCGAAGATTAAAAGTTAAATCTCTTTCCGCTTTTTGATAAATATACACATCTTCTGATCTACCAATATATTGTGTTGGGTTAAAAGTTGGAGTTACATTTTCAGTTATACCAGTTACAAATCCTCTGAAATAAATTAGTCTACCATCACCTCGTAAATCTTTTATTCTCACATAAAAATCACCATCTTCTGCTATTTCCTCATCAACCTCTGTTGAAACAACATGTTGTAAAGATACTCTGTCTAAATAATTAGTTTCTCTAGGTCCTTTAGATAAATCAAAAAATGGAGTTGGTTTTCCTGTTAATGGTAATTGAATTTCTTCTGTTACCTCTTTTATAGCTTTGATTTTTAAATCTTCGGCTACCTTTTTTAGAGGTTTTGGAACTTTATCTGGTATAGGAGTGGCAAGAGCTTTTTTAAGCACTCCCATAGCAGCTTTTGGAAATCTATCACCGAGATTTTTAAAAGGAAAACCAAGATTTGATTTATCTGAATGTTCAACTTTAAATGGTCTTCTTAAACTTCCCAAAGGACCTGGTAAATCATTGATAGGTCCATGTAATACGTTTAAAAAACCAGTTTGATACCAAGGTGCTGTGGGTGGTGCCATTAAACCAGCTAATGGGTTTAATGCTAATTCACTTTTTTCAACTCCAAACACATATTGTGTGACATTTTCTCTTAATAATGAATTAATACCTTTTTCACTACCAATAAATTTACTGAATCTTTCTTGATCATCTACTAAAGCATTGATTGGAAAATAATCTCTATCAACCCCCTTTGAATATCTACTTGATCCTATTGGTTGAACAATATAAGGTTGTATACCTTTATTCTCACCCCTTTGTTCAAAATTTGGTGGATTACTGGCTCTGATATCTAAATATTTAGTCGAACCAACACCAGAAGCTTTTTGTATATCTGCATAATTAGAACCATGAGTGGGATCATAAATAGATTCTAATTTTAAATTTTCAGAAACACCCAAGTCTCTATCAATTCCAATACCAGCTCCATTGACAAATTGATTTCTTATTTTTGGATTTTCAGTTGATAAACCCTCATAAAAATTATTACCTATCGTAACCCCTTGTTCATTTTCATATCCACTGTAGCTAAATAAACTAGGTGATTCCTCTGATTTTTTTAAGTTAAAACTAGATGGGGGATTTGGTTCTTGATTTTCTATAGGTGAGTATTTAAATGATATACCACCATGTTCAACTTCTGGATTTATACCAGAATATCGATTTTTAGTTCCAAAGTCAAAAGCACCACCTTCGATATCCCCTAATTGATCTTCTAAAAGTGGTGTGGGAAAACCATCGTTTAATTTTTGTTCATTTTCAGTTAAATTATTCTGCTGATTAGGCGCGTCATAAGTGGTCTGATCTGGTGTATCTAAAAAAACTGATCCTAATTTTGTCAATCCACTAGCCATTATGTAAGCGCCTCATATCCTGCATCAGAACCAGCATTTGGTCTATCAGATAAGAATACTAAATCTCTACCACGAACCCTTGCACTGAAATTAAATTTTTGTAAAAGTGCTGATAAATCAAAACCTTGACCAAAGGCACCAGCTGCACCAGTCTTAACTATATCGTTAACAGGTATTGGATTGGTAGTTGCCATAACTGAATCTCGTGGGTTTAATTTAAATACACCTGCAGAACCTGCCATCATTGATATTCCACCAGGTCCTACAACACCATCGTTCATTTGACCAACGTTTAGTAAACCACCTAATGTTAATACTTGATTCAAACCCTTGACTATTAACATCAAAGGAGGACCTAGAACATTAGTTATTATCACACCAAATGTTTTTAATTCATTTGTCAATTGTGTTAAATTCGATAATCCTTCTTTTCCTAACAAATCTCTGAATGATTTTGCAGATGCACCAGCTGCAACATTTAATTTATCTTGATTTGCAACTAATTTCGCCATATCAGCCACACTAACCCCAATAGAATCCGCTAAAGCTTTTCTTTGAATTGAATTCAACCTATTGAACTCAGATTCCGTACCAACTTGTTTTACAACTTCTCTCATAGCACCTTCAATATCATTACTAAGGGCTAACTCACGAGCTTTTTGCAAATTCAATTGTCTACCAATCAGAACCGATGCGTTTATTTCTTTCGTAATACTGTCTTGAAAATTTAATAATCCTTCGGATACTTTTGCAGTGGTTTGTAGAGATATACCCATGGCTCTAGCTTGAACAGCTGCTCGAGCAAGATTGTCCCCACCATCTTGTGAAAATGAAGCAAACTCTTCAGCAGAACTAGCCATATCTTTTAATACAGCACTAGGATTGACATTATTCATATTTGCCAGTTGACTAGCACCCTCGGCAAGTCTCTCAGCTTGATCAAAAGATAAACCAGAAGTGGTCATCAGAGTTCCAATTAACTTACCTGTCTCTGCTACGGATAAACCAATAGCTTTAGATGTATCTATGGTTTGACCAGCCAACTTAGCAGCTTCTGTAGTACCTACACCGAACTCACCTGATAACGTTGATGTGGCACTTACAACATCCTCTACTGAAGCACCTAGTTTTGATGCTTGAACATTTGATTTTAATATATTTTTCTGAACCCCATCAGTTAGGGATACGAGACTTCCAAATTCTTTACCTATGGCATCTTGAATACCTGCAAATTTTTCCGCTATAGATTTTAAAAGAGCAAATGCTGCACCAGCTACTCCCAGCGCTTTTGCAAAATTAGCAGCACGAGCAGCATTGGCTTTTCCTAAAGTAGAGGATACTTTTTGTTTTTTGTTAACATCTGTTAATGATGAAAGAGCATCCTTACCAATATCCCCTTCTACACCAAGATTTTTTATCCTATCTTTAATCTCATCATTATCAGTTGTTATACCCGCACTTATATCAGCTGATATTTGAGCAAGACCTTCTGCCTGTCCTTTAGAAAGTTTATTATTATTAGCTAAATCTTTAAAACCTTGAGCAGCTTTTACGGCTTCATTTGCTAATTCTTTACTGGCATTTAAATGCTCTTTACTCTGTCCTACACCAAAAGCTTCTAATACATTACCTTTGGCTATAGCAGATATCCTAGTGAGAATGGATTTATTTGTTGCTTCTTCTGCTTTTTGAGCGTCTTTTTTAAGAGAATTTATGGTTTTATTTAAGGAAATTGTAGATCGTGTTTCCTTGTTAAGATCATCTTGAATTGATTTTCTTTGTTTTTCTAATGATAGAATATATTCGGCTCTTTCTTCTTCTGTCTTCTGTGATGCTGCGTTTTTATCCCTAAGTCTAATCTGTTTATCTAATTCCTGATTTATATCTTTTAAGGTATTTAAGTTTTGAACGTCTTTTTTATCTCTGACACCATTTGCCATGAAAGTTCCTTATATGGTTATACAACTATAAATATGAAAGAAGTGATTATTTCTTAGGTTGAAAGTGTCTTGGAATGGTTGGTTTTGGTTGTTGATTTGCTTTATCAATCTGAGATTTTTCTTTTTTCTTTAAATCCATTAATTCTTGAAAATAATAATTTCTTAAATGAACTGGCATACTATAGACATCATCAAAGGTGAAACCAGGAACACCATAGATGAAATAAAAGATAGATTGGTGTATTTCTTTTTTATTCGATGGAGCTAGGCCAAAAAAACTCGACAGTAAGCGGAATTGAAGCGCTCACTGTATCACCTCCTAATTCGATTTCTTGTGTCAATTCTATATCAGGTGTTATGTCCTGAACGTGTTTTCTAAAAGCAGCTGAATCTCTGGCTAACATATTCTGTGTGTAAGTATTTATGGTCTCTTTTGATGCATCTCCATCAACTTCTGTTATCATATAACGTAGTCTTGTCGTTATAGATGATTCATATCCAAATTTAGCAGATTGTTCTATGTCTTTCTCCATGAGTTTCTCTTCAACACCAGTGAGTAGTTTAAACTTTAATTTATTTTTTCCAATAGAAGTGGTGTACTCAAAAGAATTATCGGTATAATCCACACCATCAACTGGTTCTTTGAACGGACATTTAGATAGGTCAAATGTGTGATTTATAACTTGTTCAGGATCTCTTGGATCTTGTGTACTCACTGTATATTCAGGACCATAAGCTAGAATACGAGCAGCGACTAATACAGCATTTTTATCTCCTAGTAATAAATCATCTTGTTTCACACCCTCGGTTACAATCAAACTGTCCATTAGTTTGTCAATAACCACACCCTTTGAAATTAAATTCTGAGACATAAGGATATCTTCTTCCTTTGTCGTCATGTATTTTAATTCTAATTTACCACTGGCAAGTGGAGAATCTTTGGGATATACCTTTCCTTGTGAGGGTAAATCTATAACTTCCGTAGGGAACTTATGTTCTGACATTATAACTCCTTGATGTTGTAACTAGTGGCTACTTAGAGCCAAATGCTTTCGAGAAAAAACCTTTCTTCTTTTTCTTACC